>Ga0116184_10000056_pt1 | contig 126178 bp, 92 predicted proteins | sample AD_JPNNA5_MetaG_FD_89886 | JGI IMG/M metagenome (GOLD analysis project Ga0116184, IMG submission 89886) | Active sludge microbial communities of municipal wastewater-treating anaerobic digesters from Japan - AD_JPNNA5_MetaG | ecosystem: Engineered > Bioreactor > Anaerobic > Digestate | place... | reverse complement strand
CAGTTCAAGGGAGTTAATTCTTGACACCCAAGAATTAATTGACAAAGGGATTGGTTTCATTAGTATCAGTGATAACCTTGATTTCACAACGGCATCTGGGAAACTCCAGTTCGCAATCTTAGCGGCTTTCAGTGAGTTTGAAAGAGAATTAATCCGTGAAAGAACGGTCAACTCGCTACAAAGAAAGAAAGCAGAAGGCTATATATTTTCGGGGAGACCCCGTGGAGCAAAAGACCTCAAGAAACGAAAGACCGAAGGTTATTTCCTTCGTGAAGCCAGAAAGCGTGAGATGGCGCAAACCAAACTAACCCTCTCCCCAAACAATTGACATAAAAAATATGGCATCCAGAACCATCGATTTTCCGTATTCATCCCCCCCTGTAAAAAACCTGCAAAAAAGGGGGTGGGTTATTTTGGTCTGGTGTCTGTTAGGAGATGAGAACTATTCCATATCCCATATTTTACCCTTATAGCCTTTGCTTTTCATTATTTCAGTAATGGTTTTGAATTCTTCCTTGTCCATTTTTTCCGTGGTTGTCATATAGTATTCGATACCATTTTTTAGCAGTTCTATCACTACTTCTTCTTCTGATGAATAATTATGCTTCCAGAGTTCTTTGAACGCTTCAACTGCTGCATCCATTTTTTCGGTCAATCTAATTGTTACTTCTTTCATAATGTTTATATTTTAAAGGTTTATATTTCAATTCGTTCTGGGGGAAAATACGATTTTACACTGCAATTGTTACAAATTATGTAACCTTTAATTTCATTTTACGTAAGAAAAATCCTGCTTTTTTTGTAACAATTTTAAACCCCCAATAAAATAAGGCATTAGCGAAGAGGTTACTTTCAGCACAAGTTGGGTTATTTTGGTCAGGTGATTATCTGGAAGCACCATTCGCTAAAAAAAGCGAGTCTGATATTCACTTACTTATAACTCCCCAAAAATGGGGAGTCTGATAATCAGCAATTTACTCATAAAGACAACTGTTGCGTTTATTTGGGTAAATTAGTCAGTGTTTCAAAGTCAGCCAGTGACCAAAGCCACCAGCCGTCACTATCGATTTCCATATTCCAACTGATATTGTAGCACCTTTGGGTTTTAAGGTCTTGGACATTAAGATAAACCACTCCTTCGTAATCCTGATAGTTCTGCAGCCTGATGGCAGCAATGTCATTACCAGCAACTTTCTTTTCCAGTTTCATGTAAGGCATGTTCTTGGTTAAACGCTTACCTTGGGTTTCGATGAAAGGCAAGTTCAGTACAATAGTGTCAGGTGAAAGATATTCCAGCACCTTCCTGCCAGCACTATTGATATATGGTTTATTATCCATAGTTAATCGTTTTACATTTCCGATGATTCATCATTATTTGGCATTGTGGTTAATTCCGTTACAATAAAACTCTTTCTCTTTTGCAACCAGAATGTTTTTGAAGGTATCAAAATCAAATAACTTCCATTGACATTTTGTATGTACATTCTTCAATACGAGTTTACGGAGCAGAACCTCGTCCAGAATCAAATCGTTAAGAAGCAGATATACTCGTTGGTTGTAGAAAAACGTATCAGTTAATGTTACTGTCCTGAACTTTATTCTGTGTCCATCATTCTCTCTTTCGAAGAAGAAGTATGATTCACCTGTTGTAACGATATGGTCTTTGACCGTAATGTGGGGGTTGTTAATGTAAAATGAATCGTTGCCAACAGTGTGATAAAGACCTTGTAACCCAAGTACTGCAGTGTCATATGGAAAGATGTTTTGTATTTTCATTTTGTATCCATGTTTTTACTTTAATCAATAATGTCCAGCGCCCTGTATCCACCCCTTCCCACCCCCCCCCGTATACCCCCCCTCACAGGGTCAGGGGTGCTACATGAATAAATACTTTCAAAATCCTGAGCGGGTAGAAAAAGTTCCAAAATCCAAGACCGAAAAAAAATTCCAAAAAATCTGACATGCCACAAAAATTCCAAAAAATTGTAGCGATTATGGCAAAATAAGCATGTTGATGCTGATGATGGAAGAAAGATGCGTTCAGGAGATGTCTGGAAGCCGATAGAGCATAACACATCCAGTATATACCTGCAGGTATGGTTCGCTTGCGAATACATGATAATGGGTCATGAAGGAATGATGTTAGTAAGGGTTGGCTTCCTGCAGAGTGTGAACGCTGATGATTACCATCACTGTCTTGGGGTCAGTGGGGATGAGGGTTCGACACCCGCCAGCACATGAACTCTCGTAACACTCTTGGGATGTAGGTTCAAGAACCAGCAAAATCACCATTCCTTGGGGTTGTGATGACATTTTCGTACATTTGGAAAAACAAGATGTTCTTTGCGGTTTTGCCGAATAAAATTCACCAATTAGTATACCATAGTTTTGGGCAATTGGTGTAAGTTATTGAATAATAGCATGTCAGGGTAGTAGGGTCTTGGAGTTATACGCTCCACAAAAGACTGTAATTCAATGAGTTACAGTCTTTATGTTACCCACTCGCAGCGCAGGTATATCAATCGTTTCCGCTACTTAAAGGCGAAATGTGTTTTTGGCCTTAACTCTGCCCTGATATCCACAGGGACACCCTTTTTCAAGTTAAGCGTGATTTCATTCCTCTGTGAAGGTTGCGAAGCACCATCCACAGTGATCTTTTCATATCCCTGGCGGATTCTAAGCGTAATCGTCTGATCCTTCAGAGGCAGAATACGCGCAGACATTGTGTTTTCATTCAGATCCCAATCAAGGTGCTCCAACTTCGCAAAGGTGTACAGGCAAAGCCCGGTGAATTCGCCTTTTGCCAGCAAATCTGGCATGGCAGGCAAAAGTTCTATGAGGCCCGGCTTGGAGTATACCGCCATTTCCGCCAGCACAGAAGGAAACGCGCCCTGGGCGTCCGGCCACATCAGGCGATGGGAATAGAAGTTGGTCAGCAGAGAGTGGTTCACAAAACCGTGCTCGAATAGCTGCTTTAAGATGAAGAAAGCGTGCTCACTGTCCTTTAAGCGGATGGCTGTGTACAGACGTTGCATAAAGCCTTGGACCGTGGCAACCTCCATCGTTGCCGTTAGACCACGCTTACGGTTGGACTTTAGTACAGCAAGGGCAATTTCCGGTGTTTCCTCCCAGGTAATGGCGTTTCCAGGCCATACGTCGTAATGGTGGGAGACATACCTGTGTTGTAGTTCGTCGGGGATCTCGCTCCATGCAAACTCGCGCAGGGACCCTGTAGTTTCATCCAGAAGGAGTGTAGGGAGCTTGCTCAGCATATCGCGCCATTTGCCCTCCTTGGGATCGGAGATACCCAGGGTTGCGCAGGCTGTAAGCAGGTTGGTCAGGACTTCCCGGCAAACCATCACGTCCATCGTGGAATTTATGACAATAGGTCCTCTATTCTCGTGGTTTTCCGCTTGGAAGCCCGGGTAGAACAGATAGCGGCCGTCCGGACCGATATCGGTGAGATAGTCCTCAAAGAACAGAGCGATTTCTTTCAATCCGGGCACGACTCGGTCTCGCAGAAATTTCTCGTCGGCTGTAGTGAGGTAATATCCCCAGTACTGGTTAAAAACCCATCCTGCACAGGGGATCCAATACTGATAAGGCCGGCGGGAGGAGAAATGGTACTGATAGCCGGTTATCATGTTGGGATGAATTCTGGCCAAAATGCCTCGACAACCGAATATGTTTTGGGCGTTCAAGCGGAAATCATCGAACTTACTTTCAAAAAAGCGGAAGAAGACCTCCATCTGTTCGTGTAGCCCTGTGATGTTACCGGAGCTTACCTGGAAATTGACGTTGGTGCTCCACTGCCCCTGTGCCGCCGGCAAATCGCCCGTTTCGTTGATCAGGAAGAAACGCCCCATATGGTAGAGCTTCTCGAATAACGGCGCACTGAGTTCCACCGTAGAAATCTGCTCCACCTGCAATTCTTCTACGGATTTGAGGGCTTCGTAGTCTGAGCAGAGCCGCACTGTGGAACTTTTCATCTGGGGGGCAAGTACCTTGGCATTTTCGGCTAACAGCGTCTCGTAATCCGCCTTGACTGCTGCTATCCGGGACCTGACCGTTTTCACACCTTCTTCGCTATAGCGGGGTAGACGCTCAATCGTTGTCAGTATGGTAGCCTTGTTCGCACCGCTGATGACCAGCGCGCCGTCTTCCACCTTAATGCTGCCGCCATCCAGTACAACGCGAACCACGCCTACAAACCCGGCCTCCGTTATCGCTTTTTCATAATGGCCTTTGACGATCATGTAAGCCTCATTCTTTTTTATTTGCGTATCCATGTTGACGAACTCTATCCCGCGGCGTCCGTACTTAATCGGTGGTATAAGGGGATGAGACCATGAGAGGGAGAAAAATTGCTGGAGGAAAGGATTTTCATGAGCTAAGGATTTCACTTCATCCGAACTGATTCTTTCGGCGATTTGATCGAGGGAAATTGTGCTGCTCAGCGTGGAGCCTTTAGGCGCTGTGAGCAAGTGACAGGCTGCCTGAGCAGGTCGGGAAACAAATGAACGGCGTACATGAGCGCCCCGCTCGTCCGTCCAATGAATACGTGTTTCTCCGGTGGTCCAGTCGCTGACACGAAGATAGTCGCTGACATTGTCCGAGGGAGCGGAGTTAATGTACATGTTAAACATGGAATGTAAGTTAGCGCCCATTAGAGGTGTTTCAGTGCTATTAGGACGTATCAACGTTGTCCTGTCGTACGTATCCTGGATAATATTCTTGTTGAACTGCTCGGTGTAAAGAGGATTCTTTAGGACTTCCTCCATCACAAAGTTGGGTGCTTCCCTAAACTTACCCTCTAACAACATCTTGCGCACGTCAGGCAGGATATGTGCTATTTTCGGGGGTTCCAAAGGTTTAAAATTTTGAACATAAAGACTTTCGTGGGAAAAGTCAATACGCTCTGCGTAAGGATCGCCATAGACGAGCGCCTTGATTGAGCCGTTTGCGGTGTACATGGCGTCTCCGGATCTCATTGCGGGAGTTGTGCTGCAGAATCCCATGCGGGGTACAAAATCTGCGCGTTTGGAAATAGGCATAGGCGCATATTTCGCTTTCGGCTGCACATAGGTCAGAGAAGTCTGTCCTAAGCACAGCGATGAAAAAATCAGTAGATTAACTACAATTATTGAAAATTTTATATTGCTCATTTCTTTAATGTTTTAAAATGTTGTCCCTGCGGGACATCGTTTCTGCAGAAACGACACTATATAAATTGTTTATTTTTTATTACTTACTTGAAGGCTAAATTTGTTTTTGGTCTTAACTTTGCGCTGATATCTACAGGGACACCCTTTTTCAAGCTAAGCGTAATTTCATTCCTCTGGGAAAACTGTGAAACGCCGTCCACGGAGAGTTCTTCATATCCCTGGCGGATTCTTAGTGTAATCGTCTGATCCTTCAGAGGCATGATATGCGCAGACATGGTGTTTTCATTCAGGTCCCAATTAAGACGCTCCAGCTTCGCAAAGGTGAACAGACACAAGCCGGTGAATTCGCCTTTTGCCAGCATACCTGGCATGGCAGGCAACAGTTCGATAAGTCCCGGCTTGGAGTACACCGCCATTTCCGCCAGCACAGCAGGCAACGAGCCCTGGGCGTCAGACTGAGCTGAACGGAGATTGGGATTGTGGCTGGTCAGCAGAGTGCGGTTCACAAAGCCGTGCTCGAATAGCTCCTTTAAGATGCTGCAGGCATGCACTTCATCCTTTAAGCGGATGGCTGTGAACAGCCGCATCATGAGGCCGTGGGCCGATTCGTTCTCCATGCCGCGTTCACGGTTGGACTTAAGCACGGCAAGGGCCAGTTCAGGCGTTTCCTCCCAGGTAATAGCGTTTCCAGGCCACACGTCGTGATGTTGGGAGACATGCCTGTGATCCAGATCTTCCTCTATTGCATCCCAGGCATACTCGCGCAGGGACCCTGTAGTTTCATCCAGCAGGGCTGCAGGGAGCTTGCTCAGCATATCGCGCCATTTACCCTCCTTGGGATCGGAGATACCCAGGGTCGCGCAGGCGGTAAGCAGGTTGGTCAGGACTTCCCGGCAAACCATCACATCCTGCATACAATTGATGCCGATGGGACGTCCCCACTCTTCAAGGTTTTCCGCTGAGAAGCCCGGGTAGAACAGATAGCGACCGTCCGGACCGATATCGGTGAGATAGTCCTCGAAGAACAGGGCGATTTCCTTCAGACCTGGCACAACCCGCTCTCGCAGAAATTTCTCGTCGGCTGTAGTGAGGTAATATCCCCAGTACTCGTTAAAAACCCACCCCGCACAGGGGATCCAATATTGATGGGGCCAGCTGGCGGAGAAATGGTTCTGAAAGCCGGATATCGCGTTGGGATGGATGTTGGCCATGATGCCCCGACAACCGAATATGTTTTGTGCGTTCAAGCGGAAATCATCGTACTTGCTTTCAAACATGCGGAACAAAACATCCAACTGTTTGTGTAGTCCTGTGATGTTGTCGGAGTGTATCTGCAAATTGACGTTTATGTTCCACTGTGCCCCTACCCCCGGCGACTCCTCGCTCACACTGATGATTCTCCAGTAACGCCCCATATGGAAGAGTTTTTCGAATAATGGCGCGCTGAGTTTTCCCTCTACGGAAATCTGTTCCACCAGCAATTCTTCGACGGATTTAAGCGCTTCGTAATCGGAGCAGAGCCGCACTGTGGAACTTTCCATCTGCGGGGCAAGGACCTTGGTATTTTCGGCTAGCAGTGCCTCGTAATCCGCCTTGAGCGTTGCCACCCGTGACTTGACCGCTTTCACTCCTTCCTCACTATAGCGTGGGAGAGGCTCAATCATCGCCAGAATGGTGGCCTTGTTCGCACCGCTGATGACCAGCGTGCCATCTTCCACTTTAACACTACCACCATCCAGTACAACGCGAACTACGCCGGTAAACCCAGATTCTGTTATCTCTTTATTAAATTGGCCTTTAACGATCATGAAAGCTTCATTCTTTTCGATTTGCGAGTCCATGTTGACGAACTCTAGAGTTCTCGATCCCGTTCCCCCACGGCCAGCCAAACCTCCAATTTGATCAAGGGAAATTGTGCAGCTCAGCGTGGAGCCTTTTGGCGCTGTGAGCAGTTGGCAGGCAGCCTGCGCAGGGAAAGAAACAAACGAACGGCGCACATGTGCGCCCTGAGCGTCAGTCCAATGGATGCGCGTTTCGCCGGTGGTCCAGTCGCTGACGCGCAGATAGTCGGTAACATTGTCCATGGGAGCGGAGTTAATGGTCATGTTAAACGGGGGAATTGAGGTACCGTTATTGAATCTCAGGGGTTGGTGAGGAATCCCATTCTCATCAAGGGTATACAGCGGGCCGTAAAGAGGATCCTTCAGAACTTCATCCATCACAAACATATTCACTTCCCTGAACTTACCCTCTAACAACATCTTACGCACGTCAGGCAGGATATGCGCTATTTTCGGGGGAGGCATAGGTTCCTGGATGGGAACACCGATTATTTGGCGTGTATAACTAATGCGTTCTGCGTAAGGATCGCCGTAGATGCTCGCCCTAATTGCTCCGTTTCCAGTGAGCATAATGTCTGCCGCGGTCTCCGGGGGAGTGGTGCTGCAGAATCCCATACGGGGTACAAGATCTGCACGCTTGGAGATAGGCATAGGCGCGTATTTCGGCTTTGTCTGCACATAATTCAGATAATTCTGTCCCAAGCACAGTGATGAAAAAAACAGTAGATTCCCTACAAATATTGAAAATTTTAATTTATTCATTTTCTTAATATTTTATGTTTATTGTTTTTAGCATTGGTTGTTACCAGAAAACAAATATGCTCGATTTTCGGCAATCAGCGATGCATCAAAAATGGAAAATAAGAATGCATGATATTTACAAAGTTATTCTTTTTCGGTTTCGTTCTTAAAAATTGTTTTTCGATTTTCCATTCTATAACTGTTCCCTTCCAGGATAATTCCCGTAACCGGGCCAATTGTTTTTTACCTGTTGTTTATTATTTGCAGGACTGGAACAAAGAAAAAGCTAAAACAGTGTGAGAGTGCCCGCTCTCACACTTCTCTCGGTCAAAGTATTATTTCATATTCCAGCTTTTAACAGCAGCCGACTGTTTTGGTGTCAGGTATAGGTTCGATATGGTTCTTCCAACCATGTAAGAGATTGCAGCAGCAACCACCCCGACAAGGTTCAGGAAAACCACACATACAAGAAGTACGATTAATATACCGGTCAGCTCCACTGCTGTTGCGACTGATATTGGGGCAGTGTTGCCTTTTATAATGAGGAGGGATCTCTGATAATTAAGAAGGACAGTTAACGCCGGCAGAAGTATGAGTATCTTAAGCGGAAGATAAGCCAGGTCCGCAAGTTCATTGCTTAGTCCGGATACATTAATGAACCAGAGATTCGCAAGAGGTGTGAAAGCCATCACTGTTATCAGAACAGTTACCAGCACTGCGAGGAATATCGCAAAATTCCTCAATACCATGTAGTTCTGCCTGTCCTTCCCGATCAGAGCAATATTTACTTCCTGATAAGACAAACCCGGGCTTCTGAAAATGAATACAAGTGAGTTCACAACAGGAAGAACGGCCAGTGACTCTATAGCCATATTGCTCCTGCCCAGGAAAAATGTAACAAAGGGATGTACGCCCAGCGACAGTATTGAGGTAAGAGCTAGTGGATAATAGAACCTGGCGATCGATCTTAAGCGTATATTGCCATTAGCAGTATCCTCTCTCTGCAACAGAGCCTTGAGACTTCCCGAAACCATCTTCCTGGTGGCTATTGATTCAATCAGGACTGCCAGCGACATGGCTCCAGCACCGACATAGGCCCCTTTCACACCGGAAAAATAGAGGAATAATCCAACGATCACTATAACTGAAAGCCTGACAAGCGTACCGTAAGTTACACGTCGTGGAAGATTATTTTGTATCAGTATACCCTGGTAGAACCTCCTGTAGCCGATTGATGCAGCCCAGGGAAGAAAAATAAGGAGCGCAATATGAGCAAGCTTAGCAACTTCTTCCGGTACTTCCATAAGACGAATTACAATAAAGTTGAATACCGGAGGGATCAGTATTATGAGCTGGATGCCGGTGATCAGGGCATTAAGTATATCTGTAAACTTCTTTAGCTTCTTATAGGAATTTCGTCCGGTCACAAGAGCGGTGGAAGCGCTCATAAGCATAATTATGGGAGCTTCGACAATCATTGCGAAAGAGCCGGCAATACCAAAAGCAGCCAGGTTGTATTTGGCATCCTCAAGCCGGGCGATGAATGAGATCAGAAAAGGCTGCTCTATGGCCATCATGAGCCAGGTAAGTGCCAGCGGTCCCCAGAAAAGAAATACCCGCCGGTATGTCAGCCTTTCAGTAATATACATTTTAACGAAAAGCGCAAAGATAGATAATTATTGGTGTGACAATTAGAAAACAGATTAAGAGTGGTTAACTTAAAAGCTGAATGTTTACCGGGAAGGAGATCCTTCTCCAGTCAATCCTTCGCAAGCTCAGGGAAGATTATTTTAACTGAACCACTATGTAGAGTTTGTGTAAGGGTGAGGAGATACCTTATTCGTAAATCTTTCAAGAACTCAGGGAAGAATATTTTAACTAAAAAACGCTATAACGTTTGTGGAAGAGGGAGGAGATTCCTCACTCGTCAATCCTTCGTAAACTCAGGATTGATTCGTTCGGAATGACACTGCAAATCGGGGGATTAGGGGGAATGAGGGGGGCGTTTTGATCCAAATTTTCTTCATGTATTGGCTTTCTGACAAAACGCCCCCCTCATTCCCCCTATATGCACCAAGACGACTGTGTCATTCCTCATCCGCACAGCTGGCGGATGAGGAATCTCCTTCCTATTTACTGAGTTCTCTCATTTTGCTAGTCTCTATGGATTACCTCATTTCTGATGGCGCTTTCAATAAGGTGAAAGCTTCATTAATTCCTTATCCTGTCCAGGAAGACATCCGTCATACGTGTTTCCTGAAGGAGTTCCAATTGCTTGTTGATCATCCTGATCCTTGTCTCGTTCAGACCGGATTCCTCCTGGTTAAGGTCCAGCTCCTGGTCAAGGAGGTCATAGCTGGTGATTTGTCCCTTGCTGTATCGTTCCTGGAATAGGCTTATGTTTTCTTCAAGAAGGCTTTTATTTACTTGAGTTATTCTGACATCCTCTCTTAGCCTGGTAATCTCTTCCATCACCCTTAGTACGTTGTTTATTATCCTGTTCTTCTCATCTGTAAGCCTGCTTCTTAATCCTTCCTCCCTGAACCTTAGCTGACTGATCCTGTTACGTGTGTTTACGTCTCCGGTCAGGGGAAGCCTTATTGTCAGGCCTACATAGCTGTTGCCATACCATGAATCTGTAACGAACGGCTCAAAACTGTCTGAATACTGATTTGCTCCTGCAAATGCCTCTACTCCGGCTACCGGCATCCTGGCGCTCTTTTCTGTCCTTATCTGCTGCAATGAAAGTTCAGCATTGAGTTTCAGCTGCTCAATAGCCGGAAGTGAATCAAAAGAAACCTCAGCGATATCTTCCGGAAGAATTCCTGCCTCAAAAACTGAAAAGTCAAAGTCAGATTCATCAAGCTTTTTTAGTGGCAGGCCGGTGAGAAAACTCAGGTATATTTTTTCCTTAGTTAGCTCAGACTGTGAAGAACCGAAATTTATAAGTGCCCTGTTATGATTGATAATCGCCCTGTTGAGATCAGTTCTTTGGACCCTTCCTTCTTCCGATCCCTCTGTCAGAAGCATGAGTGTTTTGTAGGTCCTCAAAGTATCTGATTCAGATGATTTTCTCTCCTGCTGTCTTAACCACACATTGACAAAGCTTCTTATCACTTCGGACTTAAGGTCCTGTTCAGCTTTTTTCAGATCACTGTTCTTAAGCTTTTCATTGATCCTGCTCTCTGCAATATGGCTTTTTACTGAGAGATCAAGAAGGGGCTGGTATAAGCTTAATCCGGCATTCTGCTGCCATTTGGTTCCGAACCTGATTGCTCTCATCTCATCTGTTGGTATGGGATTGAATTGACCCACAGGTACTATCTGTGACGGGATCACGATGTTATACCGGAAATCATAACCAAGTGATATACGCGGTACGTAACCGGTAAAGTTTTCCTTTGTCTGAAGCTGGGCTATCAGCTTATCGACTCTTACAGCCTGAATGTCAGCTTTGTTTTTAAGGGCTGAATCGACACATTCAGTCAGAGTGATTTTAGTGTTTTGCGAATAGCCCGGCAGATTCAATGCCAGAAATACGAATATTGAAATAACAAGTGTTTTCATTTTGACATTCTCTATTTTCATCCTCTGAATACTGATGCGGGTTCTACTTTATTGATTGTTCGTATTGAAAAGAAGAGGGAACTGCCAACTGATATGAATATTGTAACCATGAACAGCACAACATACTCAAGGACAGAATATTTTATTACAAGACCTGCATTCCCTACTCCCATTCTGAATCCTTCTATAAGCAATAATGCCAGTATGAAACCTGTAACTGCAAACAGGAAAGATTGTGTGAGTATCAGTCGTGTTATATAACGGTTACTGGCCCCAATAGCCTTCAGTGTTCCATAATCTCTGATCCTGTCAACGGCTGATGAATATAAAGTCAGTCCGATAATGAAGAAGCCGCTTATGACAGCAAACACAACAAGGGAGCCGATGCTGGTCCCAATGTTTGAGGAAACCGTTATATAAGATATTGTTGCCATCTTCAGTTTTTCAGCATTCCAGGCTCTGATGCCGAAAACGGATCTGTTTATCCTGTCTGCCACATCATCAATATTATATCCGGATTCAACCTCAACAGCTACTGCATTCACTTTTGAAGAGGGGAAAGCAGTATAATATCTTGCTCTGGCGAGAGTTGTGTATATAAATGAGCCGCCGAATCCCCTGGCATTCTTTGTCTGCACTTTCACTACAGCGCTCTTGCCGTTGATCTCAACCCTAGTCCCCCTTTCTACCGGGTAGTCGAAAGTTTGTTTATCGTAGAACTCGGCTGTAATGGCTCCGTCATCGTTAAGAGACAAAAGGTCTCCGCTGTTTATCCTGTCGGGTCTCGGACCGGCTACAAAATCCGGAGCCTCGCTGCCAATGACAATAACCGGCGAGCTTTTCCCGTTTGAAAACTTCATCGATGCTGCTGATACAATTACTGGATAAGAGTTCCTTACTCCTTCAATACTCCTCAGTTCATTAGCAAGGTTCTCATTAAGCTGGCCCAGTTCGTTGGCGTTACGGGTGATGTTATCGACAACCCAGATATGACCGATATCCTGCCGTGAGTTTGAGATAAGTCCGCCCATAAGGCTTGTAAGGAAGCCAAGGATTCCAACCTGCTGGCCGATGAGGAAGATGCTTATAACGATCCCAATAATTACCCCGATGCTCTTTACCCTGTCGTACTTAATGAATTTATATGCTGTAGCAATCATGTTTATCCTATTTGACTTTTATAACACATTCAACCCTTGAGTTAAGGATTAGGCTACTCCCGTTATCAAGAGAGACCTTTACCTCACGCACGAGCCTGTCTTCCTGGTCGCCGGCTCTCTGGGTGAACAATGATTTCTTCTTCAGCCAGGGAGACAAATACATAACTTTACCTGTCGCTATCGTAGAGTCGCTGCCAACGTACCGTATCTCGGCCTGCTGACCTTCAGCAAGCCTGTCAGCGAAGAGTTCATCAATCTCTGCCCTGACTATCACTGGTCCCGCCGGGGCAAAATCACCATAAGAGCTGAACTGGTTAATTGATGCTCCCTCACTGGCGTCAAGGCTCAGAAGGATACCATCGGAAGGCGCCTTTAGTGTTTTCCTGGCGACTTCTGCCTGAGCATATCCCAGCTGAGATTCAAGATCCTTAAGCCTGCTCCTGGCCTGATCTAATTTTGACCTGGCTGCTTCAGCTTCCATTTTCAGGGTATTTACATCTGTTTCGAGATCATCAAGGTTCTGACTGGTCTCTGCACCCTTTTTTTGAAGATCACGAGTAGATTCAAGATATCTGCTTCTGTTCTCAAGCTTAATATCAGCCTGCTTCTGTGAAATAACACTCAGATCGACCTCTGTTCTCTGCGAGGTTACCTGCCATCTCAGCTGATCGGCTCTTAGATTCTCAAGCTGGTCGTCAAGCTTTAACAGCGGTTCATCCTTCTTTACATTATCCCCTTCATTTTTAAATATTCTTTCGACAATACCGCCGGTCGGAGATGCAAGCGATATTATGTCTCCTGCCGGTTCCACCCTTCCAGTACCGACAACTATCCTGACGCTGACCTGAACAGGATTGACCGGAGGAGCGCTTAACTCGGGAATAGTATTCTTATCTGTTTTTTTTCCGCAGCTGCATATGATAACTGCAGTTAAAAGAATGTACAAAACTCTTTTCATATAAGATTGGATTATAAGTAATTATATGTTGTTACTGGTTACTGGTTACTGGATTCTTTTAGTGGAAGAGATCCTCATCCGGCTGAGTGACTGAGGCTATTCCGTTGTTTACATAAATTATCCTGTCTGCATAAGGTTTAAGTCTGATATCATGTGTCACGATCGTCACTGATTTGCCTGTGGTGGAAAGCATCTTGAGTTCTTCCATTACTATCCTCACGCTTTTAATATCGAGAGAAGCTGTAGGCTCATCGCACAGCATTATTGAAGGTTCGGTTACCAGGGCTCTCGCAATAGCCACTCTCTGTTGCTGGCCGCCGCTAAGGTTTTTGGGGAGCTCTTGCATACGGTCTTCCATACCCACCCGGCCAAGGGCTTCAGCGGCCCTGGCTCTTGCTTCCTTCCTGTCAGTTCCCATGAGCCGGAGAGGTTGCATCACATTCTCAAGGGCCGTAAGTGGAGAAATAAGATTGAAGTTCTGGAAGACAAATCCGATGTTCTGCAGTCTGATCCTTGCCAGCTCTTTCTCACTCATGCCGCTTATCAGTTTCTCATTGATATAAACAGATCCGCTCGTAGGGAAAAGTACACAGCCAAGCAATGAAAGCAGTGTTGTCTTACCTGAACCCGATGGACCAATTATCAGAGTAAGCTCGTTCTTCCTGAATTCAAAGGTAGCCGGCTGCAGAGCTGTAATGACAGTGTCACCGGTTCTGTATTCCTTACTTGCATCTTTTATCCTTGCTGCTATCTCCATCAAAAAAAGTTTTAATAATTCTTAAACAAAATAAGTACGATATTGTTTAATTTATAGATATAAAAATACGAAATGGTATTATAATTAGTAAATTTGTTCATTAAGGGTGCAAGGAAATATTTCTGATCCTTAATTGATTTTATTCGTTTACCCCGACCAGCCAGTTGGCGGGGAGCTCATAAAATCAATTAAGAATCGGTCTAATTCCTGATAATCATTTTGTTCACTAAGTTAACTAAAATGAAGAAAACCGATGTACTAAAGCAGCTTATTGACTGTCTGTATGCAGATGATAATCCCGAGCGGGAGAACGGAGCATACTATATGAGCGATTTCCTTGGTTACATGAATTCCCGGACTGAAAGAGGATCCAGGGCTTTAAGGAGTGTTCGTGGCGGACAAACCGGTGAAATCATAGATCAGTGGAGTAACACTGAAAGTGATATATCAATTATGCTTGTACTTATGTACAGGTATGCCAGAGGGTATGTAAAGAAAGTGCTTAAAAACAGCATCCTTCAGACAGCTGATGAGTTTTCGTTCCTTATGACGCTGATGACAAACGATAGTCTGACAAAGACTGATCTTATAAACAGGCAGGTAATGGAGAAGACCTCGGGTACTGATGTAATAAAACGGCTGCTTAAGTATGGACAGATAACCGAGTTCCGTGACGAGACTGATGGCAGGAGTTTAAGGGTGGCAATTACCGATAAAGGACGTCAGACTATTATTTCAATACTTCCGGAGATGAGTGTTATTTCAAAGATCATAGCAGGTAATCTTACTCCCGAAGAGATCAATACATTTGCCTATCTTCTAAGGAAACTCGACAATTTTCATAACGATATCTTTATGAACATGAGAAAAGCCTCAATTCCGGAGATCAGCAAACTGATCTGATACCAGAATTTGTCAAATGAGAACTTTAATCATTTGAAATTGTTGCTTAATTGAATATCATCGTAAAAAACATCACTATGAACAACGCGATCTTCAATTTCAATGAACCTAAGAATGAACCCGTCCTGTCTTATTTACAGGGCAGTTATGAGAGACAGCTACTGGAGGAGGAGTTAAACCTTCAGAGCAGTAAAGTGATTGATATACCGCTTATAATCGGCGGGAAAGAGATCCGGACCGGTGAGACAGGCAAGATAACTAAACCCACCGATCATAAGCATGTACTTGCGACTTATCATATGGCAAGCGAGAAGGAAGTCAGCTTGGCAATAGACGCCGCTCTGGCGGCAAAAGAATGCTGGATGAACCTGGCATGGATGGAAAGAGCATCTATAATGGCACGGGCTGCAGAACTCATCTCAAAGAAATACAGGTTTCAGCTGAATGCCGCCACGATGCTCGGACAGGGGAAAAATGCCTACCAGGCCGAGATCGACTCAGCATGCGAAGTGATCGATTACCTAAGGTTCAACAACTACTTCGCATCGCTTATCTATATGGAGCAGCCGAAATCTGAAGCAGACACTATAAACCGCAGTGAATATCGTCCACTTGAAGGTTTCATATATACTATAACGCCTTTCAATTTCACAGGGATAGCATCAAATCTGAACACAAGTGTTGCTCTGATGGGCAATACGACTGTATGGAAACCAGCGACAACTTCCCTCCTTTCAAACTATTACCTTATGAAGATACTGGAAGCGGCAGGTATGCCTCCGGGAGTGATCAATTTTGTGCCTGGTTCCGGTTCGCTGATAAGCGAAGTTGTATTAAAACACAAGGATCTTGCAGGTATTCATTTCACGGGTTCAAACAATACATTCAACACGATCTGGAAACAATTGACTGAGAACCTTGCATTGTACAAATCATATCCGAGAATAGTCGGTGAGACAGGAGGAAAAGATTTCATCTTTGCTCACAGCTCTGCCGATCCTCTTGCGCTGGCAACAGCGATCGTGCGGGGGTCTTTCGAATACCAGGGACAGAAATGTTCTGCCTCATCAAGAGCCTATATACCGGGGTCGATATGGGATGAGACAAGGAAATACATGTTAAAGATGCTTTCTGATATTAAAACCGGTGATGTTACTGACCTCAATAACTTCGTCAATGCCGTGATAGATGAACCCTCTTTTAAAAAGATAATGTCATATATCGACAAGGCCAGATCATCTGACAGGGCAAAGATCATTGCAGGCGGCAACGGTGACAGCTCAAAAGGATACTTTATTGAGCCTACTTTGATTCTTACGGAAGGTCCTCATTTCATAACTATGGAAGAAGAGATCTTTGGTCCGGTAATTTCTATTTATATATATGACGACAGCAAATTTGAGGAGACCCTTGAGATCTGTAACGAAACATCACCTTATGGTCTGACAGGTTCGATATTCAGCAACGACAAGTATGCCATGATCAGAGCATGCCGTATATTACGTTACGCAGCTGGTAATTTCTATATAAACGACAAGCCTACCGGCGCAATGGTTGGTCAGCAGCCCTTTGGCGGAGCCAGAGCATCAGGGACGAACGACAAGGCCGGCAGTCATCTTAACCTTCTCAGATGGGTTAGTCCGAGGACAATTAAAGAGACACTAATACCGCCGACGGATTTCAGGTATCCGTATATGGCATAAAAATATAACTTAAGGTAGCTATTTTCACATTTTTTATTTGCTGTCACGAAATAGTTTCGGTATATTAGTGTCAGAACAGAGACCTATTAACCTGGAAATTAATTGTAAAAATTACTGGCACACATTATACTGAACTATAATCAGTTGAAAGGATTTCTCTATCATGAGATTCAGGAGACAGATAAAACAGTTGTTGATTTTTCTGATTTCAGTAGTAATAAGTCTGTTTTTTCTTCTTCTTATCAGAATTGCGTATGAGGAAGATGTATTCACAGCCATAAAATCAAGAAATAACAGGGCAAAACTAAACAGGTTTCCTGAGGTAATCCAGACGTCAGTTATTCCAATGGAAAGTGTGCTTAAGGATACGAATACGGTTGAAAATCATGATTTAAGAACAACGGATAGCATACATGTATCTTACTACATAATTATCGGCAGTTTTAAAGATCAGACTCAGGCCCGGCAAAAAGCTGATAGAATGCAGAATGATCTGCATGAAAAAATAATAATACTACCACCCTCAGATGAAGGTTATATTAGGATAAGTATGAAGAAGTGCTCAACATTTGAGGAAGCTTTATCCTCTTCAAAAGACATCAGGGAGAATGTTAATCCAGATGCCTGGATCCTGTCGATGAAAGAATGAATCGGAAAGTTTAATATCGTTCCTTGAAATCTTGAATAAATCGAGGTTGTAGCGTCTTCTTGGAGTGTGACGATTTGAATTATGCCAGCTGGTTCTAGCTTTGTTAAAAACGAAAACCATGAACCAGCGCAAATATATTTTCAGTCAGCTTACAGATTCTGAGCAAATTATTTTTTGATAAAACACCTCTGAGAGAACTACTTACGAACCCAGATTACCAATATGTCAAAGAATTAAGTTGTAGACAGTAGAAAATCAATTATATTAAAATTAACACTAATAATTAACAGGTATGAAAGCATTAAACTGGATTGCATGGATTTCCGGCGTTATCGGGGTGATCTTTTTATTAACAGGTTTTCTTTCAGCAGTTTTCGGCAGATTTGTCTCAGGAGTAGAATCAGTAAATTACTTCCATGCGGCAAACAGCTTCTTACTGATTACAATTGCCCTGTTCATTTATTTATACAGATGTCAGTGCAGGAAGGATTGAGTGATCCTCGATGCCGCAGTACTAAAGCCCTTAAGTCACTGTGCCGGTTTATTGATGACTAGTTATCTTTCACGCAACGGACAGAAAGACCTGATTTGAAACCATGGAAGGTCCTTTTAACGTCATCATTATTATAAAACATAGCACGTGACCAGGCATTTGATACCTCATTTATGGTAGCAGACCACCATAATCCTGTATCCCCAGGCGTATGAAATGCGCCATCTTCTTTGCGAAAGCTTCCCGGACGTGCTGTAAATCCGCTAACATTTGTAGCTCCCGTATTCGGAGATAGCCAGTAAGAGAAACCTCTTTCCTTAAGCTTTCCACCTGCTACCCCGTTACCGTCAAGATAATAAGTCAGTATGGTCCAGTCATGATCAGTCGGCACATGCCATCCCTTTGGACACAATTTACCGGAATTAACTACAAACCAGTTATATAATGCCCCATAAATATCTTTGTTATAAGTCTTATTATCATACCAGCAATATGCCTCACTTTCAAGCCTGCCCCAGATAATGTTATCCATTATCAGCGGGATAGGCGTTTTATCATTATATGTCGTTGTCTTCAGATTGGCTCCCATCCAGAATTGCTGAGGACATTTTTCATCCCCCTTCCCTGTCTCCACAACAGGATAATCATTACCGTCGCCATCACTGCATTCTACAAAATTGAATGTAATAGTTTTACTTGATTCAGGTACATCAGTAATAATAGTCGAGTACTCACCTGATGTTCCGGTAAACTTCAATAAATCTCCTTTTGTATATTGCATCACAACCACTCCTGACTCACCTTTTGTTTCAGAGCGTTTCTCCTGAAATAATTCAGAATTCCCGAGTCCGATATTAATGTCCCGACCCTGTGATCCTGATACGATAAGCTTACCGCTCAGTAAAAACGCACCCGAACTGATCCTGATAAAATACAGCCCGTCTCCGACTCCTTCAATATTATAAGTATGTTCGCCTTTAGTCAGTTGTTCGCTTTTTTCAAATATCTTCCCTCCTGCAAGATTATACAATGTTATTAACACCTCATCGGTTGCAGGAAGGGTAAATGACATCCTGGCTGATTCTCTCATGGGATTTGGAAACAAAAGTATCTTGTCATCAAAGCCGGATTGTGTTGTTTCAATTGCAGTTACAACGCCCATCAGATGTAACACCTGGGCTCCGTCAATCTGAATGCTTTTATTCTGTGTCATGTTCTCTACAGTCACAGATCCGACTGTAGTACTCTCGCCTGTGCCGGTGAAATCAATCATATAATCCTGTGCTGTAAGACCGGCGTATGAAAGAAAGATCAGAAGTAAAACAGAAAAGACTTTTAATTTCATAGCTATTGGATTTATTTATTGTTAAATCCCTTTAATTCCCCGTATTAATAAGTTATTTTTCAGAGGATTTCATTCTAATGTCAAAGTTACAATAAACAAAAACTAAAGTCAATATTAAAAGATTAAATCAAATGAAAAAGGCCTTTGATTTATTATCAGATAACCTGCATGTTTAAATACCTGAACTATTCTGCAGGTTATAATTAAATATCAGGAATTAACTTTTTCTGAACATCCTGAATGAATTCTTCCGGTAAATCAATCCCAGTTTGAAATTGACAAAAGTTACCCGTGTAAAAGTTGATCTTGCCTGGACCATATAGCCTGCAGAAAAAGCAAGTTCAAGACGGGAAGAGATTGCGCGACTGATACCTATTCCCGGATTTATGAAGATTTTTGATTCATTACTTATATCTTCTGGATAAACAAGTACTCCTCCATCGCCATATAAGTAAGGTGAAAACCTTCTAAAATAACGGGAGTATTTATACTCAAGATATAAGGGGAAAAAATCGCCTCCGTCATAATGGAAATACCCGATCCCTACACCTCCGAAAAAGTGTCTGTCAATCTGGTATCCGAAGAGGTTAGAGACTCCATAATAATATTTAGAATTGACAGATACAGTATCCTTCATTCCAAGCGAATAATTCAGTTCTGTAATATTTACAAATCCCGGAGCTGCCACATACCTGAAAGAGTTATCGGCAAGGGATGCTGAATACTGACCCTTTAATGTAGTTATCAGACCAGCTGTAATTATTAGTAGTAGAAGCTTTTTCATAAGGCAGGTCTTTAGCACGGCTAATTTAATAAAACCCATGGATTTTCAATGTTTCCATTAAATATTTATGTCATTGAAGGCCTTTAAAATATTTATTTAGTAAATTCGTTACAATTAATATGATCCGGTAATTTTAGTTGAAATTTCAAATCCTCAGGACAAGATGATTAAGATTATAAAAAGGTTACTTTTTGCTGTTACTACAATTATGTTTACTGCAGTACTGGCAACAAGCCAGACTACCATGCCTGATGTACTCCTGAAAGGCACACTTGATGAACAGCTTAATTACCTTGACGAAAAGACGAGGATTTATGAGAATTACCGTGCCATTCGTGAAGATATGTTTCAGCTTGTAAAGAAGAATGCCTCAGATTCACTATCAGGAGCCATGAGCAGGATTGATGGATATATTCTTCAGTCCGGTAAACTGAATTTCAGAATAGACTCTCTTAATAACCTCTTATCTTCAGCAAGGGAGAACCTGAATGAGGCAGTACGTACAAAGAATAGCATCAAAGTCCTTGGTATTAACCTGAACAAGCATGGATATAATACTGTCATGCTTCTTATTGCCGGAGTGCTGGGATTCCTGCTCATCACCGGTTTTCTTTCTTTCAGAAGGAATCTGACAGTCACTTCTAACTTAAAGAAGGAACTGGAAGATCTGAGAGCAGAGTTTGAGGAATACAAGAAGAAGGCCCGGCTCGAGAGGGAAAAAATGAGCAAGGACCATTTCAATGAGATCCGTTGGCTGAAGGGGAAATAGAGCGTAGAGCGGAGAGCTCAGAGCGTAGGGCGTAGGGCTCAGAGCGTAGGGCTCAGAGCATAGAGCGCAGGGCGTAGAGCGGAGATTGAGGAACGAAGTGACGAAATTCCGTGATAGCGGAAGCGTAAAGCTCAGGGCGCAGGGCGCAGAGCGCAGGGCTCAGAGCGCAGAGCGTAGAGTGGTGATTAATCAACTATCTTGAACATAGAACATGGAACCTGGAACATAGAACATGGAACCTGGAACATGGAACCTGAAACCTGGAATCATGGACCTTGGATTTTTAATCTACGAATTTCCTACGTTAGTCAAAATGAGGTGAGTTAATTTTAACATTAAGCAACCTTATTATATACTATCTATATGCCTGATATCCTGTTTGTTAAACTGCCTGATACTGAAAATCACCTCCTGCCGTGAAAAAACAAGGTAAATTTCAGAAGGTTTTGACTAATGGTACTTTTCTTTCGATGAATGAGGTAATTTAATATATTTTTCTTATCTTTTCTTTGATAAACCATATGGTTCAAATGCCACAACTTTTATATCTGATACCGGCTTCTCTTGGTAATGACATACTTAATGTGTAATTTTAACCTGGAGTTTTTTCTAATAAATATGAGAAAGAGAGTTTCCATAAATGAACCTGAGGTAATTAATAACCAAATGCTTAGAGCTTCTGACAGATTTGTACATAATGAATCTGATGAGGCCAGGCTCAGACCCTTTATGGAAATTCTTGCAGGTGAAGGAAATGAAGATCTGTTGAACTATATTGAGTGGCTGGGGCTTGATTTTGATCCTGATCCTGTTATTCTGTCTTCCTTGCATCATTATTATTACGATGCCGAAGAAATGAAAAATGTAAAAACGCTTGTTAATCTTATACGTTTGAATCAGATAAAGGAAATAAAGGATTTCCTTTTTTCCGTTTCTCATATCCTGTCCCCAAAATGTAATCTGATAGGATGTTTTGTTGATAGTAAGAAGAATAATCCGTTCGTCCTTAGAAAGAATGTTTCAGGAATTGAATCTGAAAAGATAGCAACGGCTCTCGAAAATGGAATAATATCAAGGCTGCCTCTTCTTAACCGAATCTACAGTTTCATTGATTCAAGGACAAATAAATATCTCACAAAGAAGAATGTTACTTTGCTGCTTGAGGATCATGGTTTTAAGATCCTTGATATGACTGATATTAACGGACTCACCTACTACCATGTTAAAAGAAGACCTGAAACCGTAAAAAATCAATTATAGGTAGAAAATTGTGAAATAATGACTTTATTGACATTATTACTAAATCTAAATTGTAGTGGGCAAAATATATCATGAATATCTTCGGCCGCTTTATTGAATTCAAAGTCATTCCATTCATTAAGAAATGGAATCTTTTGAATGTCATTATAGTAGCTATCGACATTCTTGCGATCACTTTAGCTTTTCAATGTTCCTATTATATAAATTACCTTGGAGAGGGAGGATTTTTCTTTTCAACTCCCAGACTTCTGAAACTTTATTTGCTGATAGTACCTTTCTGGCTGGTCTTTCTGTATATCCTCAAAGCTAATGAGATCCCTAGGACCAAGCGTTACAGTGCAATGTTTTATCAGTACTTCCAGTCGACATTGCTCATAGCTGTACTTCTTCTGGTATTTTATTTTGTTTTCAAATTAGCGGCTATATCCAGGCTTTTCCTGATTGAGTTTTCCCTGTTTGGCTTTATTTTTCTTTTTATCGCCAGGACACTGGAGTATATGTTATTCAAGACCTACAGAATAAAAGGTCATAACTATAAAAATATTGCTCTGATTACAGATGATTCCGCAATTACTTTTATCGACAGCCTCATAAGACGTAAAGAATGGGGCTACCGTATTGTTCAGATCTTTTCAAATTCAATAAAAATCAGAGATAAATACAGATCTTCAATTGAGGTACTTCCTGAAAGATACGGGAAAGTTCTATACGACTATATGGAAATTGAACCGATTGACGAAGTGTGGTATGTAAAAGACAATATTGCTGCCATAGACGTAAGGAATATTGTCAGATCGTGTGAGGAGCTGGGAGTTACTTTCAGACTTAATCATACCGAGACAAGGGATAACCTTACAAATGCGTTTACAGAAATTATTGCCGATCGTAAGTTCCTGACATTTATTAATGTCCCTTACAGCCCGTCGTCGCTTACAGTAAAAACAATTACAGATGTTTTTGTGTCAATCCTGGCTATTATTATTCTTTCTCCCCTGTTTATTGCCATAGCTCTTGCTATATTCTTCACTTCGAGAGGACCGGTTATATTCTCACAGGAAAGGATCGGACTGAGGGGAAGACCTTTCAGATTATTTAAGTTCCGGACGATGGTTGCTGATGCTGAAGATCAGTTGAAAGAACTTGAATCAAGGAATGAATCTGATGGTCCAACCTTTAAAATAGCTGCTGATCCGAGAATTACCAATATCGGAAAATTTCTTAGAAGAAGCGGGCTCGATGAACTGCCTCAGCTTTTTAATGTGCTTAAAGGTGAGATGTCGCTTATAGGTCCAAGACCTCCACTTGAATCAGAGACAAGGCAATATAAGAGGTGGCAGCTCAGACGTCTTTCGGTAAAACCGGGATTATCATGTTTCTGGCAGATAAAACCGGAAAGGAACAGCATTAAGTTCGAGAAGTGGATGGAAATGGACCTGGCTTATATCGATAACTGGTCGCTCCGTCTTGATATGTTGATCCTCGTCAAAACTATTAAGACCATTTTTCAGAGAAGTGGTCTGTAATATTTTCCTGGTCTGTCAGATGCACGTCTGCCGTCATTATTTACATAAGAAGATTTGTATTGTCCGATCTGCTGACATGAATCAATATCACCGTAGAAACAATTTGTATGTATAAAAAAAAGATCCTGACTTCCATACTTTTCCTCGCCGCCGGGATTCTCTTATTCTGGATAGTGTACCGCGAATTCGATATAGCTGAACTGAAGAAATCACTAAGGGATATTAAGTACGGATGGATCTTTATCTCAATTTCATTCGGATTAATAAGCCATTATGTAAGAGCAATCAGATGGAGAATGCTCATTGAAACAATGAATTACAAAGCCGGTACTCTGAATCTTTTTCTGTCAGTGATTGTTCTTTACTTCACAAACCTTATTATACCAAGGGGAGGAGAAGTATCTAGATGTGCGGTTATAGCAAAATATGAGCGAATACCTTTTATAAAACTTGTGGGTACTGTTTTTATTGAAAGGATCACTGATTTCTTTGCCTTCGTGGTTATTTTTGTGATCTTACTGATATGGCAGTCGGATTTCTTCCTGACAATATTCAGTTATCCTGAATTCCGGTTTGATTCTATATCGCTAAAAGAAGCAATAATCCCGGTAATACTGATTTCAGCCCTGATAGCATTGCTAATCCTGGGATTAAAAAGATTTAAAATATTCGGGAAAATAAACAGGAAATTAAAACAATTCAAACAGGAATTTATTGAAGGTATATCTGTCATTTTACATATGAAAAAAAGGATCTTATTTATTATCCTGACATTGACAATATTTCTTTTCTGGCTCCTGATGCTGTACTCGGTCTTCTTTGCATACCCACCTACCCGGAGCCTGACCTTTATGGTCGCTGCGCTTACATATACCTTCGGTACACTGGCGTACCTGCTGCCAATACAGGCTGGTATGGGCGCCTGGCACTTTATTGTAATGAGCTGTCTCTTCTTTTATGGAGTAGATAAAGAATCGGGATTGATATTCGCCCTTATTGCACATACATTCACCAACCTTATTTTCCTTTTGTTCGGACCAATTGCAATGGCCTTTCTGCCTTTTGTTAACAGCAGGCTAAAGGAAGAGCAGGTAGTTGTAGTATGAAAATAAAAATCCGAAGGTATTAATGCTCCGGCTTTTTCAGGTAGTTATCATACATATCCTGCAAACCATCGTCAAGATTGAACCGGTGTTTAAACCCGAGTTGTTCCAGCAAAGTAATATCTGTGGTTTTCCTCATCGTCCCGTCAGGCTTTGAGTGATCAAAGACCAGATCTCCCTTAAAATCGACAATTTTCCTTATCTTATGAGCAAGTTCTTTAATAGAGATCTCTTCCTGGGTCCCGATATTTATGAAATGAGGCGGGTGATTATCATGTCGTTTCTTATGATGACTTAAATTTATTATATCTTCCACATTCACGTTCTCCATAACAAAAACACACGCAGCGGCCATATCCGGAGAATACATAAATTCGCGTAATGGTTTTCCTGTACCCCATACGGCAACATTTACAATATCTTCAAATTTCATTTCGTCCGGAATGTGAAGCTTCCTGTTCCTGTAATCACTTCTAACCTTCTTTATTCCATATTTTTCAAGTAGTTCCGGAATCTGCTCTTTTTTATAATTATTTCCGGTATTATTAACGGGATATTTTCTGAGATCATTTAATATCGCATCCCAGTTTTCCTCTTCCAGGTATTTCCCCAGAATGATCTTTCTTAATAAAGCAGGAAGGACATGTGATTTCTCAAGGTTGAAATTATCGCCCGGACCATAAAGGTTCGTTGGCATAACCGCGATAAAGTTTGTTTTATATTGTGTATTAAATGCTTCACACATCTTAAGCCCGGCAATTTTTGCTATTGCATAAGGTTCATTCGTATATTCAAGTGAAGATGTCAGAAGGTATTCCTCCTTCAGCGGCTGAGGTGCATTCTTAGGATATATACAGGTCGATCCCAGAAATAATAATTTCTTTACCTTATACTTCCAGCAGGCAAAAATTACATTACTCTGGATCATTATATTCTGATAAATAAAATCAGCTCTGTATGTATTATTTGCTACGATACCTCCTACAAGTGCCGCTGCAAGGAATACATACTCAGGTTTTTCCTTATGGAAAAAATCATTTACTGCTTTCTGATCAGTCAGATCCAGCTCCTCCATAGATCTGAATATCAGATTATTATATCCTTTAGATTCAAGGGTTTTTCTGATTGCCGATCCGACCAGGCCGGTATGTCCTGCAATATAAATCCGGGAGTTAAGATCCATATTAAATGCTATTCAAAATAATTCAATATATTGTAACCGCCATCCTGCAGATATGCTTCTTTTTTCATAAGAATGAGATCAGATGTGACCATGTCATCAATCAGACCATCAAGATCATATTCCGGCTGCCATCCGAGTATTGATCTGGCCTTTGATGGATCACCTAAAAGAAGATCGACTTCGGTAGGTCTGTAATACCTCTGATCGACCCTTACCACAACAGGATTCTTTGTAGTTCTTGCCTGAAAATTGTTCAGGTATTCTTTACCTACCCTCCCAACGAATATTTCCTCATTTACATCACTTATTGTTCCTGTTTCATTTTCATTTTCGCCTCTGAATGAAACACTTACTCCGACATTGGCAAATGATTTTATTATAAATTCCCGGACTTCCGTCGTGATTCCTGTTGCAATTACATAATCATCAGGTTTATCCTGTTGAAGGATAAGGTACATAGCTTTGATATAATCTTTGGCATAGCCCCAGTCGCGCTTTGATGAAAGGTTCCCCATAAAAAGTGTTTCCTGTAGTCCAAGCACGATCTTGGCAAGGCCTCTTGTGATTTTCCTAGATACGAATGTCTCTCCTCTTATCGGGGATTCATGATTAAAGAGAATTCCATTACTTGCGTGGATACTGTATGCCTCACGATAATTCACTGTTATCCAGTAGGCATAAAGCTTAGCTACAGCGTAAGGGCTTCGCGGGTAGAACGGAGTCTTTTCAGTCTGAGGAACCTCCTGTACCAGGCCGTACAGTTCTGAAGTGCTGGCCTGGTAGAACCTTGTTTTTTCCTTAAGGCCAAGCAGCCGGATTGCTTCAAGGATCCTTAATGTCCCGATACCATCAGTATTGGCTGTATACTCAGGAACATCAAAGCTGACCTTTACATGGCTCATAGCCCCCAGGTTGTAGATCTCGTCCGGCTTGCATTCCTGAATGATACGTGTTACATTCATTGAGTCACTAAGATCACCATAATGCAGATAAAGATTCCTGTCCTGAACATGCGGATCCTGGTAAAGGTGATCAATTCTGTCGGTATTCAGAAGAGAACTCCTTCTTTTTATCCCATGAACAACATATCCCTTCTTCAGGAGGAATTCAGCAAGATATGCCCCATCCTGGCCAGTTATACCCGTTATTAAAGCTGTCTTTTTCATATTACGTACCCTTCAAGAAAACTTTTAAAATTATCTATAATATTTTAAACTATGATAATATGTAATTTTTTTAATCGATTAAATGAATCTGTTCGTCAAATATGCTCTGACACCTTTCTACCCGTGTTGTAATATGACCTCATTGATTTATATAACTGAATTCCAATTTATTAAATATTTATTAATTACGACCTGTCTGGTCTTACGTAATTCCTTTCATAAATATTTTTATCATTTTGATTAAAAATGATACTTTATAAATGAATATCGAATTTCTATTGACATAACACCCGATATCGTTGATAAAACCACCATGCTGTTCAAAACAAGCCGTAATCACGAAGCTACGGGCTTGACGAAGAATAAATTTACGTATATCTTTACATCGGATTTAAAGAACCGTTGGATTTATTAACTTTAATATCTGAAACATCCTAAATAAGAATATATTTATAAAAAACACTTATACAATCCGGAAATGAACTTAAGATTACACAAACTATGTCTTTTTCTGGTACTATTGCTCCTTGTATCATGTGTACCTAAAAAACATCTGAGTTATTTCAACGATATAAATGATCTTGACGAACCCGGGATCAATCCGAGAGTTCAGAAGGCCATTATGCCTTTCGACAGGTTATATATTAAAGTATTGAGTATCGATGCCCAGACAAATCAGATATTCAATGCAACTGATGAGATGAGAATGAGCAGTTACGGTTCCAGTTCCGGTCTTCTGGGTTATCTTGTCGATGAAGCTGGAAATATTAACTTCCCGTTTGTCGGGAACATAAATGTCGGAGGACTCACTACTTTCGAGGCCGGCGAAAAAATCCAGAAAGCTCTGAGCGATTATGTACCCAATACCGCAGTTACTGTTAAATATATTGATAACCAGGTAACGGTAATGGGTGAAGTGAACCGGCAGGGTGTATATAATTTTACACAGGATAAACTAAATATCTATGAAGCTATAGGGCTTGGCGGAGGAATTACCCGCTACGGTGACAGGAAAAATGTAATCCTTTTGCGACATGAGGGTGAGAAAGTCATGCATTACAGAATGAATCTGGGGGATTCTAAAATCGCAACGAAAGATTATTATTATATTCTTCCGAACGACGTGATTGTAGTGGAACCTCTTAAAGCTGTTTCATCGAGCTATTCAAATATCACCTACACAACTATGCTTCAATCGATTACTACTCTTATTTCGATACTTGTAACAATCCTTTCAGTAAAAAATCTCTAGAATAAAATGTCGACACAAACCGAAACACAATCCGAAGCTTTTAATATAAAAGAATTTATACAACAAGCTTTATCACACAAATATTTCTATATCATCTGTGTGATTATCTGTATGATCGGAGCATATCTGGTGAACCGTTTCTCACCTACAGTATATGAAGTTAATTCTATCATCGGACCTGTTGAAGACAAGAGATCTTCACTTTTAGCCGGATCAGGTGATGATCTCTTCGGAGGTCTTGGGGCGCTCAGCCAGACAAGAAATCTCGAAAATGATATCAACAGTCTTAACTCGTTCAGTCTTGTTGAAGCTACAATCAGAGATCTGAACCTTGAGGTTGGATATTTTGTACAGGAGAAAAATATAATAACCCAAACCCGTCAGGTATATCTCGGAGTGCCAATAAGAGTTAACATCGACAAATCTCATATCCAGCCGATCAATGCAAAATTTAATATAGAAATAATAAATGAAACTTCCTTCAGGCTGTCCTCAGATGAAGAAGAGGTATCTCTGTATAATTATATTGACAATAATATCGTCAGTGAATATAATACACTTAAAATAGATACAATTTGTCGTTTCAACGAAATAATTACAAACAGGAATTTTAAATTCTCTGTATCATTGAATAAAGAATTTTATTCACCTGATCCCGAAAATAAAGGGATCTCATATTTTGAGTTTTATCATCTTGATCTGCTGACCAGGGAATACCTTGAAAATCTTAAAGTTGAGCCAGTCAGCATAAAATCATCCCTTATAAATATCCATTTCCAGGGTAAAAACCTTGAACTTGTAATTGAATTTCTGAATAAATATGTCCAGAAATACCTTGACGCAAATCTTGAAAAAAAGAACAGGATAGCTATTAATACGATCGCGTTCATTGACTCACAGATATCGGAAATATCAGATTCACTTGTACAGTCTGAATCGGCTTTGCGTGATTTTCGTTCCACACACCAGGTAACTGACCTTAGTTATCAGGGGCAGCAGGCTTTACAGCAGATGACGCAGATCGAAACAGAAAGAGCTACTCTTCAGATACAGGAGAGATATTATAACTACCTTCTCGATTATTTTGACAAGAACCAGGATCTGACATCGCTTGCTCCTCCTTCTTCCTCAAATGTTGTTGACCCCATCCTTAATTCGATGATTGTCGAACTTCAGACAGCAAGCGCAGAGAGAGCTACAATATTAAGTAACCGGGCTGAGAAAAACCTTTTCCTGGGTCAGCTTGAGAACAGGATAAGACTTCAGAAACAAACTATAGTCGAAAATGTAAAAAATAATCTGAATACCCTTAATCAGACCCAGAATGAGCTGAATTACAGGGCCGAAAAACTCTCAAGAGAGATCTCAAGACTGCCAAGGACGGAACTGAATATGGTAAGCATGCAGAGAAGATACAACCTGACCGATGCAATCTATACATTCTTCCTTCAGAAACGTTCTGAAGCAGCAATAACAAGAGCATCAAATTTCCCAGATTATGAAGTCCTTGAACCTGCCAGGTCTATTACAAGGGTCATCCTATCGCCTAAAACTATGCTTAACTGGCTTCTTGCTATCTTTCTTGGGATCATGATTCCGACTATTTATATAATTCTCAAGAACTTCTTCAACGAAAAGATAACTTCGATATACGATGTTGAACATCTGCTGAGCCGTAAGATATTGAGCGTAATCTACACAAATTATCAGCGGACGGAATCGGTTGTTAAGGAATTACCCGGCACCTCAATTGCAGAATCTTTCAGGAATCTGAGAAGCAGTTTGTTCCTGCGCTTCAGAGAACAACCTCTCAGGGTAATTCTGGTAACATCATCTCAGCCGCAGGATGGCAAAAGCTTCATCTGCGCCAATCTTGCAGCTTCAATAGCCTCAGTAGGACATAAAACAATTGTTATGGACTGTGATCTCAGGAGACCGACCCTGCACGAAAAATTCAATCTCAGTAATTCTGTAGGTCTGTCACAATATATGATAAATCATACTCCTAAGGAACAGATAATATTAAAATCGGATATTGAAAATCTGCATATCATACCTTCGGGACCAATTCTCCCGAACTCTTCAGAACTGATAGAAGCCGGAGCTCTTGACGGGCTGATGGATTATCTGAAAAGCAAATATGAATACATAATTATCGATACTACACCGGCAGGGATCGTTGCTGACGCAGCCCTTATGACCAAATATGCTTCACTTGTCCTTCTGATTTGCAGGAATAATTATACCCGTAAAGATGTTTTCACCGAAACTCTTAACCTGTTCAACATAACTAAAATTGAAAATTTCGATGTTGTACTGAACGACCTTGATATCAAGAAGAGCAGATACGGAAGATACGACAGATACTATAAGAAAGAAAATAAGCCGATGATATCGGTGGGGAAGATAAGGGTGTGAAGAGACCCCCTTCCTAGCCTTCCCCCAGGGGGGGAAGGGACAAGAAGCTTCTCTGCCCAAGGAATAAGAAGAGTTTCAGGAAGCAGGATCAAGCATTTCCCCCTTGGGGGAAACGGGAAAGGGGGTGTAGTAGAAGTTAGAAGTTTGAAGTTTGAAGTTTGAAGTTTGGAGTTTGGAGTTTTAAACCAGTCACCAGTAACCAATAACCAGTAACAAAATAACATGTCCAACAATTCTTCGGTAAAAAACAAAGTTGAATCCTATATTCATAAAGCAGTTCATGTTGACAAGGAGAAGATCAAAGATGATTCTCTGATATTTAAGGAAGGTTATTTTGATTCCATGGGATTCATTATGCTGATAGCTTATCTTGAGGAAGAGTTTGCTATAAAGACCAGCGATGATGATCTTGTTGAGGAGAATTTCGAATCGATAAATGCCATCACAAATTTCATCGGCCGGAAAACCAGATCCTGATTATGTGCGGAGTAGCCGGTATAATTGATTACCAGGGCAAAAAGAACGGCAGAGATGCTATTGAATCGATGCTCAGAACCATCGTTTACCGCGGACCTGATGAAAGCGGTATCTATCAGTCACCTTTCGCCACTCTCGGTAATGTTCGTCTGAGTATAATTGACCTCGTTAGCGGCCAGCAGCCGCTTTCCGATCCGTCGGAAAGATACTGGATAGTATTCAACGGAGAAATATTCAATTATAAAGAATTACGTAAAGAGCTTGAAAAAGAAGGAATACAGTTCAAGACACAATCCGATACAGAGGTCATTGTTCAGCTGTATTCGAGGATGGGCAATAAGTGTCTCTCTCTTCTCAATGGTCAGTTTGCCTTTGCGATATGGGATAAAATTAAGGAAGAAATATTTATTGCCAGGGACAGGGTGGGAATACGCCCTCTATTCTATAGCCTGAATAACGGAATTTTCTGTTTTGCTTCAGAGATAAAGGCGCTCTTCACTCAAAAGAGTATAGTCCGGAAATTAAGACCGGAGAGCCTGTCACAGATCTATACCTTCTGGACCTCATTGACACCTTATACGGCTTTTAATGGTATCTTTGAATTACAGCCGGGTCATTTCCTTACTTTCAGCCGGAACGGGCTTAAAACATTTCAGTATTGGAGACTTGAATATAAAGGAACAGAAGGATATCGTGAGAACGGTGATTATATCGATGAGTTCAATGAACTCTTTACATCAGCTGTTAGACTAAGGCTTAGAGCCGATGTTGAGGTGGCAGCATACCTGAGCGGCGGTATAGATTCCGGAACAACAGTAGCATATATAAAGGATATCGAACCCGGTATACTGAATACATTTTCAATTGGTTTTAAGGAGAAGAATTTTGATGAGAGCCGCTACCAGGATGAAGCTGTTCGCTATTTCAATACAAATCATAAATCGATAAGTTGCTCATCTGAGAGTATTGCCGAACATTTTCCAAAAGTCGTATGGCATTCAGAGATCCCTTTGACAAGGACCGCACCTACACCGATGATGATACTCTCCCGCCTGGTCCGTGACAATAATATCAAAGTAGTCATTACAGGCGAAGGCTCGGATGAGATCCTTGCGGGCTATGATATTTTCAGGGAAGCTGCAATACGAAGGTTCTGGGCAACCCAGCCTGATTCTGCCATAAGACCTCTGCTGCTTAAGAAGATATATCCTGATATACCTCATCTTAGAAATGCCAGTCCTGCAATACTTAGAATGTTCTTCGGGTTTAAACTTAAGGACACAGATGATCCGCTGTATTCTCATCTTTTAAGGTGGAATAATTCAAATCATATAAGAAAACATTTATCAACCGCCGTGCAGGAAGAACTCAAAGGATATTCTCCTCTTGAGGAGCTGAAGGGAAACCTGCCTTCTGATTTCGTTTCATGGGATCCTCTCTCCAAATCTCAGTGGCTTGAAACCTCGATATTCATGTCAGGTTATCTGTTGTCCTCACAGGGTGACAGAATGGCAATGGCCAATTCTGTGGAGGGCAGATATCCTTTTCTTGATTACAGAATAATTGAGTTTTGTTCCCGATTACCTTCAAAACTAAAACTGAACGGGCTGAATGAAAAATACCTTCTTAAAAGGTTGATGAACGGGAGGCTCCCTGAGAGTATCCTGAAAAGGCCGAAACAACCATACAGGGCCCCTATAAGCAGTGTTTTCCTTTCAAAAAATGCTCCGGATTATGTGAAATTTATGCTATCGGAATCATATACTAAAAATACGGGAATATTCGAATATAGCTCGATCGCAGGATTACTGTCAAGGATAGAGAAGACAGGAGTTGCATCGGAAGTTGATAATATGGCACTTACAGCAGTGATATCTACGCATTTATTATATTATCAGTTCATTGAAAACAATAATGAGGAGTTCGGAGGAAGGGAGTTGAGGAAGATGAGGGTGGTGGAGGACTACCCCCATTCCAATAGCCATAAGGACCGCGAAGCGGGACAGGCTTTCTAAAATTTGAGAGACCTCCTTCCTAGCTCCCGCCGAAGTGGGACAGGCTTTTCCAAATTTGAGAGACCCCCTTCCTAGCCTTCCCCCAGAGGGGGAAGGAACAAGAGGCTTTCGTGCCCGAAAGATAAGGAGAGTCTCAGTGAGCAGGATCGAGCCTTTCCCCTTGGAGTACCTGCCCCCTCTGACCCCCCCAAGGGGGGGATTGAGAAGTGGTCGGGTGATGAAATGTTGCCTTTGTTTTGAAGATTAATTATATAATTACTATCGAGCCGCATAGCGGCGCCATGTTTGTAATTAGTACCATAATTAAATGATATATGAGCCCCGTAGGGGCGGCATGTTTAATAATTCAAAAACTATGAGCCGGAAACCACCTTTTTCAAAAGACATCATCCTTCTCAAGGATGTAGAAATTGTCGTAAACAAAATCGTTAACAAACTGAAAGATGATGTATTTACAAAATTAAAACGCCATGGAGGAGTAATCGGCATAAGCGGCGGTATCGACTCATCTGTCTGTCTTGCTCTGACTGTTAAGGCATTCGGTCATGAGAAGGTCCTCGGTATAATCATGCCCGAGAAAGACTCTAGTCCGGATAGTGAAATGCTGGCAAAAGAGCTGGCTGAAAAATTTGGAGTGAGGACTATCAAAGAGGATATCACCCCTGCCCTGTCAGGCTTCAGGTGTTATGAGCGAAGAGATGAAGCGGTAAAGAGAGTCTTCCCTGAATATGATCCATCTGAATATAAGATGAAGATCGGAGTCAGGGATACGGGATTGTTCAGCAACCTCCCTCCGGTATTTCACCTTACAATTATAAATAAGAACGGCGAAAAGAAGGACAAGATCCTCCCTGTAGCAGAATATCTTCAAATCGTTGCTGCTTCAAACTTTAAACAACGAACGAGAATGTCGATGTTATATTACCATGCCGAATCACTGCATTATGCAGTAATAGGGACACCGAATAAACACGAGCAGGAACAGGGCTTCTTCGTGAAATATGGCGACGGAGCAGCCGATGTGATGCCGATCGGGAACCTGTACAAAACCCAGGTATACCAGCTTGCAGAATATTTGGGTATCCCGCAAGCTATAATTGAAAGGACCCCGACAACAGATACTTATCCGGCAGAACAAACACAGGAGGAATTCTTCTACCAGCTGCCTTTTGATGCTATGGACCGCTATTGGTTTGGCTTTGAGAATGGTTATATGCCCGGTGAAATAGCAGCTGTTATGGGAGAATCGGAAGAACGAATCACGGCACTGTTCCGTAATTTCGAAAGGAAAAAGAGAACCACGGAGTATCTAAGAATGTCCCCGCTTAGAGATTATTTCGGCATATAACAGCTCATAAAATGCGATAAGGCATCTTTCTGCTTTCAGTGCATAAGCAAATATTGAAGGATATGATCAGTTCCCGCAATTACATGGAACAGGATAAGATATTAAAGCAGGTTGATAGTAATTACTGTTGCCCTCTGAGTTAACCGGGATCAATATTACACCTGCCAGATCCCCGCAACCCGGTATATAATCCTTATGTTTTAAAGCTTCATTTACTATATAATCTACATGGTTGTCGTTGGTAGGGAGCCTGGAATAAGACCTTTCATCAATAAGCTTCAGGATAGCAGCCTGAACATCACGAAAATCAAATCCCCCGGATTCAGAATCAGTCTCGTTTCCTCCAAATTTCTGATTTAATATCCAGTTTACAGCTTTGATACCATCAGGATTCGCAATCAGAAACTTTTCATTGCTCAGCTTTATTGTCTTAAGATCGGGATCAAATGTTGAAATAAATCTCACAGGGTAAGAAACCGGCATTTTTGTTACCGGTTTTATTGATAAGCACCATCCTCTATAATCGAAATCATCTAATTCTCCGTCGCTATTATGATCAAGATCTATTGAAAAATAGCTATAGTCAGATTGTTCAAAATGAGCCTCGGAATAGCCTGAAGGCAATACAGTATTAAAAGCCATCCAGTCAGCAGGGCATCGGTCAATTATTGCATCAGCACTGATCAGGGCTGGCTTATTCAGATCAAACGGAATTAAATATTCATAAAATGTTACTCCGTCACCATGTCTCATAATGTAATTATCTCTGTCAATATCCACACTATTATCTATACCAGGAATGTAACCATAATTTTCTTCTACTGTAAGCTGCGATTGTAACATAACCCATCCTGGCTCAGTGATATCGAATCTTACGGTAATTATGCTACTTTTTTTGTTAGGCGTTATAGTGATGAATCCGACTTTGTTCTCATTCCTGTCAGAGATATTACTTATCCTAAAACTACTGTCAGTTACGAAATCATTATGAATCTCAAACGAGCTGAATGATCCTTTCTCCTCCTCATAGAACAAAGTCTTATTGTCCGGGGTATTCTTATCATTAATGTTGACAGACAGGATTAAGAACAGTGAAACCGGAACGATAAAAAAACTCTTCTTTTTCATATCTGTAGATGATTTAGGTTCAGTTTATTGCATGCCATTTATATAAAAATATAATGAAATTCTCTATCTCCCAAAAGTGTTTGACAAGAGACATTCGTGTTGTGATGAAAGAGTGGTTTTCGTTGATAAGGTTTTTGTAACACATTCAATCTACAGTAGTTACAGTGCAGGGTGCAAGGTGCTCGGAGCAGAACAGAGTGAAGCGACGATTCCGCGCCAGCGGAAAGGGTGCATGGTGCAGGTAAGTCAATCTGCGGGAGAATAATATCAAACTCCGTGAAACTCTTGGTTAAATTTCTTCTTTTTGATGAATAAGCCCAAACCAGATATCAATAAAACTTTTCCATAAATGTACCCTCATATCTGGATGATAAAAGTTCTCCAAAGCCCATCTTTTCTGCACTTCAGACATGCTCCTGATTTGCAAATAACACCTGTTTTATATATCTTTATCAGTAATTTATTAACCCGGCTTCCGGAGGAAGATTTCTTGCTCTGAGCTCTGTGCCCTGAGCTCTCCGCCCTGAGCCCTTAGCCAAATAGTATGAATGCATTCGACTATTTCTTTGAAAACACTGCAGATCTCGATAAACTGTTCCTGGTAGGAAAGGAAGAGATAAGCTACAATCAGCTATACTCAGACTGCGTTGATATAGCATCCAGGTTACAGAAAAACATCGGACAGAACAGGAATATCCTGTTGCTTTCGGCGAATAATCTGTTCTTCCTTAAAGCATATCTGGCAATAATAAAATCGGGTAATATCTGTATCCCCCTCGATCCGAATATTGAGAAAGAGAATTTTCATTATATAAACAAGCTTACAAAGCCTGATCTTATATGTCTGACTCATGATGTCGAAAACAGGCTGGAATTAAAATCCGGGAAATTTATTTTCCCTGATACCGTACCATCAAATAATTGTAAGGAGCAGCTTAAGATTGATCAGGATTTTGACAGGGAGAGATGTGCAGAGATAATTTTTACATCCGGATCGACGGGTAAGCCCAAAGGGGTGATTATATCCCATAAGAACCTGATAGCTAACACTTCCTCTATCATCGAATACCTTAAGCTGACATCTGACGACAGGATGCTTGTTGTCCTGCCATTTTATTACTGCTACGGATTATCATTGTTACATACACATCTCAGGGTCGGAGGATCAATAGTATTCAATAATTCGTTCATATTCCTGGGTGGAGTTCTTAAGAGCCTCCAGGAGCATCACTGTACAGGATTTGCCGGAGTACCGACACATTTCCAGATACTGCTACGTAAATCCGATTCATTCAAGAGTACAAAATTCCCTGATCTTAAATATGTAACACAGGCCGGGGGTAAGCTCGCTCCTATTTTTATTGACGAGTTCAGGGCCAGTCACCCGGAGATCAGGTTCATTGTGATGTACGGACAGACGGAAGCGACTGCCAGGTTATCCTGGCTGCCACCTGAACTCTGGGAATCAAAGAAAGGCTCAATGGGGAAAGGTATCCCGGGAGTTGAGCTAAAAGTAGTAAATGAGAAAGGAAAAAAGATAAAGCCCGGGGAAATTGGCGAGGTGATAGCCCGTGGGGATAATATTATGACAGGCTATTTTGCCGATGAGGAGGGAACAAAAAACGCCATCAGGGAAGGATGGCTGCATACGGGTGATCTGGGGACGGTGGATAAGGAGGGATATATTTATCTGACTGCCCGTTCAAAAGAAATAATAAAAGTGCGGGGGAAAAGAATCAGTCCCAAGGAAATTGAAGCGGCTATACTTGAGATCCCTCAGGTAATTGACTGCTCAATTGAAGGGATAGAAGATGCGATAGAAGGTGAAACCCTTAAAGCGGTTGTGGTTATTAAAAATGATCAGGCAAATCCAATCTCCAGGGAGTCAATTATAGCTCACTGCTCAAAACGGCTGGCGCTGTACAAGGTACCTCAGATTTATGAGTTCAAGGAAGAACTGACGATCAGTGCAACGGGGAAGAAGATAAAGAAGTTTTAAAACGGTGCAGTGGCTCAGAGGCGCAGTGGCTCAGAGGCGCTATTCCTCTAAAGAGGTATTACGGTATTACGGTATTACGGTGCTACGGCGTTATGGCGTTAATTATCAGAGTCTTTGCATCTATTGTCCTATACTTCCGCTGACTCGGAATCTTTGCTCTTCGCTTCCGCTAATGCGGAATCTTCGCTTCGCTCCGATCTCTGCTCTCTGCTTCCGCTGATGCGGAATCTCCGCTTCGCTCCGATCTCTGCTCTGAGCTCTGAGCTCTTCGCCCTGTGCTTTCAGGTTTATTCTGACCAATTCCGACCGGGTACCCAGCCGCAACGGTATCATGCTCAGGCCAATACCTGAGGTGACGTAAAAGTCAGTATTGCCTGTCTTCCTGTGACCATAAACAAGATCCCATTTCAGTCTGGCAAGATAGTTACCCGGGAAGATCTGGCCATTATGTGTATGCCCTGAGATCTGCAGGTCGATCCTGTTCCTGACTGCTGATGTCAGATCAACAGGCTGATGATCCATAAGAACTATCGGCAGACTGGTATCTGCTCCTGCTAAGAGAGATTCAAGTGATTCACGCCTGCGGTTATCTGCATCATCCCTCCCAATAAGAGTTATCCTGCCATCTATTGTTATTGCAGTGTCGCGCAGTACGTTGATACCAGCTTTCTCAAGATATTCTATTGATCTTTTAATACCAAAGGAATACTCATGATTGCCAGGGACCGCATAGACGCCATATACTGATCTTAATTTCTTCAATTCTGCAATTACCTCCGTAGAGTATTTTTGTTTAAACCTGTAATCAAAAATATCGCCGACAAGCAGAATAAGATCAGGCTCCTGATCATTGATCATCCCTGTCCAGAAAACCAATCTGTCAGTACCTATTAAGGGACCTAGGTGGAAATCGCTTGCAGCAACAATGTTCATATCCCCCACCTTAAAAGAATCAGCAGAGTATGTAAGATCTACATCATTTATTACCGGGTTGAAATAATTCCTGAATCCGGTTACTGAAATAACAACAGAAAATAAAACAACTGAAAGAAAGTAAATTGTCTTTGCATGTGAGTAGTTTTTCCTTACCACTGAAGGGAAGATACTGAAGAAGTGATTCAGTATTCTCAGTAAATCAGCAAATATTGCCGCTGTTAAGAATAGTGTGAAAAATATAAAGAAGTAGCTTTTTTTGATCTCATATGATCTTTCAAACCTGTCAGGAACTATGTCACTTAAAGAATGAGATATAAAAGCTGAACCGAGTCCCAGCAGTATAATACCAAGAATGACAGAGTATACAATTTGTGAATACTTGTCAGACAGAGCCTGCCAGCCTCTCAATATGAGATAGAACGTAATGATTATGATGAATAGTTTGAACATAGTTTTCCCTGGTCATCTAAACGGACCATAATATTAAAAGTTAAAAATTTTAAAAATTATATATACCGTGCCATTTATTTGAAAGCCCTGCGACACCCCTGATGAGCTTCAATACTCTCCATGAAGTATCAGGCACCTGGTACTCTGCCGGTATCAGTTTAGGATGAGGATGTTGATTCTCTTTTATTGCCAGTTCAACAGAGTCAGTCACATTATCAGGATCAAATCCTGTAAGTATTATGGTACCTGCATCCTGGGCTTCCGGACGTTCCATAGAATTACGAAGCGAGATAGCCGGAAAACCAAGGATTGCCGATTCTTCACTTATCGTCCCGCTATCGGAAATAGTACAAAGGGCATTCATCTGGAGGTGAACATAATCGGTAAAACCGAAGGGTTTAAGGAAGCTTATAAGCTTGCTGACCTTTTTTTCTGTAAGTTGTTCAATTCTTTTTCTTGTCCTGGGATGTGTTGATACTATTACCGGTACTTTGTACTTATCAGCAAGGATATTAAGGATCTTCAGTATACTGTTGAGGTTCTGAGGATTATCGACGTTCTCTTCACGGTGGGTGGAGACGACGAAATAGTTTCGAGTTTTACGTTTCGCGTTTCGAGTGCCGGGTGCCAGGTCAGGTTCTTTTGTACTAAGAGAGAGATCCTTAAGTATAGTGGATTTCAGGATTTTTGGTTTATAATAATTCAGTACTTCGAACATAGGGGAACCGGTGAGGTAGATACGGCGGTGAGGCAGGCCTTCTGAAAGGAGATGACGTCTGGCATGTTCCGTATATACCAGGTTGAAATCGGAGATATGATCGACTATGCGTCGGTTTATTTCTTCAGGGACATTAAAATCAAAACATCTGTTGCCGGCTTCCATATGGAAGATAGGGATATGCAGCCTCTTTGCCATATACGCAGCAAGACACGAATTTGTATCTCCCAAGACGAGAAGGGCATCCGGTCTCTCTTTCCTGAGAACCTCACCGGATTTCCTCATAATGTCTCCGACCGAGGCTTCAAGAGATGAAACATTAACATTCAAAAAATAATCAGGTTTCCTGAGCTCAAGATCTTTAAAGAAGATCTCATTCAGTTCATAATCGTAGTTCTGTCCTGTATGAACTATGATGTGTTTTACATGTTCATCAAGAAGGGATATGACTCTCGAAAGTCTTATAATCTCGGGTCTGGTCCCGACTACAGTGAGTACTTTAAGGTTTGATTTTTTCATACTTTTTTTATTTCTCGCAGAGGTCCGCAAATTTCTCCGCAGAGTTTCGCAGATTCTTTTATTTTATCTCTGCGGCTATCTGCGTCTAACTCCGCGAAAATCTGCGAGAAAATCTTTTTTTGTTTCTCGCAGAGGTTCGCAAATTTATTTGCAGAGTTTCGCTAAGTTATAAATTGTTTACTATTCTTATGATTGATTCTTTTAATGAAGAAACATTAAAGTTAATAAGAAGTCCTAATTTCTTCCCAGATAATTTCAAATAAGTTAACAGCTGCTTATGATGTACATCTGCAAGTGCATCGACTGATTTAATTTCGATTATGACTAAATCATTTATTAACAAATCAATACGATATCCCATTTCCAGTTTGATATCATCATAAACCACAGGCAGTCCAACTTGTGACTTGACTTCATATCCCATTTTTTTAAGTTCATGAGCTAGAGCTATTTCATATACAGATTCAAGCAATCCGGGACCGAGCGTAGTATGCACTTTAAAAGCAGCTCCTCTTATGTCATATGAAATCTCATTCTCATTCATTGCATTTTTTTAATATTTTTTTTCTCGCAGAGGTTCGCAGATTAAGAACGCTGAGTTTCGCAGATTCTTTTATTTTTTCTCTGCGTGACTCTGCGCTAAACTCTGCGAATATCTGCGAGAAACTTCTATACTTTTTCAAAATAAGTATCCGGATCTGCCGGGTCAAAAAACTCATTTATCCAGAAGATTGTATATAGTTCATCATTTCCAACATTAGTTATGTTATGTGTATACCAGATTGGCATATCAACATAGGCTGGTTCCTTACCGTCGAGCTCAAAATTCATAACCTTGTCGGTTCCGATCCTGCGTAGCTGTATCAGTGCTTTGCCTTTTATGACCGCAAAACGTTCAGCTTTACGGGTATGGAAGTGATTTCCTCTTGTAATTCCGGGTTTTGTAGTTGAAAAAGATACCTGGCCGCCACTGTTCATTCTGATGGTTTCGATAAAAGAACCTCTTTCATCAGTTTTCTGGTTAAGCTTTACCGGAAAATGGTTCTCAATATCTGAATAGCATACAAAAGTGTTGAAGAGATTCCTTATAAAAGGATCCGTAAGATCAGGAAATTCACCTTTTTCGAAATAAAGTGATCTGAAATTATTAAGTATTGAGAGTATTTGTGTAACTTTTATTTCATTGGTATGCTGCACTTTAAATTCTTTTTCAGATACCTTATTCTGAATAGTATCATAAATTGTTTTAACAAGGTCATTAATATAGATCAGTTTTATTTGTGCATCAACATCTACGCGTGGTTCTTCATTATGCGACAATTGATATGAAAAGGTAGCTACAACAGAATTATAATAAGGCATACCGAAAGGGCCGAACACATTTGGAATTACCATCCCTGTAAATAATGCATTGTTTTTCTCTGCCCATTTAGTCAGTAGTTCTCTCCCTTCACGTTTTGAACGCCCGAATACATTATCACGTTCTTCCTGTGTTGAGGAAGAAAACAGTATGTGAGGCTTTGAAGCGGTTTTTTCACAGGTATCTATAAGCTTTTTTACAAGTTTTATATTAGTATCATAAATTACATCCGGATCATGATGTCTGTTAAGGGCAGCCAGATGGACAATTACATCGCATTCCCGGACAAATTCTTCAAGTCTGCCGTTGTCAGCGAAGTATTCATCCCTGAATGGTATCCGGATCACGGTTTCTTTCTGAAGTCCAAGATAGTTGTATAAATGAGTTCCTATAAATCCCGATTGCCCAGTGATGCCGACTTTTATCATAATGATTTAATTTTTATTTCTCGCAGAGGTTCGCTGATTATCCGCTGAGTTTCGCAGATCCTTTTATTATTTCTCTGCGAGACTCTGCGAATAACTCCGCGCAAATCTGCGAGAAATCTTTTATGATTAATTTACAACTATTTTTCTAAAAATTCTTTCCTTACCGTTCGAGATTAATATGACATACAAACCGGGTGGAAAGTCTGAAATATCAATAATGATATTATTACTGTCAACCTTCTGCCCCCATCTTCTTATGCCTTTCAGATCATAGAGGAACAGATCCCATGAAATTATTTCATCAGTTCCGTATAACCTTATTTCATTTCCGGTAACAACAGTTTTAAGAGTTAATTGCGGGTTTTCTACCGAAGATACAATCTGGTTTGAGATTGTTATCATAAGACTGCCAAAGATATCCGGGTCTTCATCAGAAGTGGCAATTGCCGTTACTGTTCCGTTACTTATTGCTGTCATTAATCCGTTTTCATTTACCAAAGCATCTCCAGTCTCATTGATCACCGACCAGGTTACAGATTTGTCGGTTGCCTCTGCCGGTAAAACTTCGGCTAAAAGCTGAAGCGTACCGTTGTCAGTTTCAATCGATGTCGCACCTCCTTCCCCTGTAACATTAATTTCTGCTACAGGGATTGTCACAATTGTCCAGTTCCTGTTTCGGAGGTTGTTGAGATTAATAAGACCTGTTTCAGACGGCGATGCATTCAGAGTTAAATCGAGGTATCCATTTGACCGCCCGGCAATATCAAGAGTACTTAACACATAATCAACCTGTTCCTGGGTCAGTCCGCAATCTTTCAGTTTGACATCTGTGAGCAGGTCGGCCGTGCCAAGGTTCAGAGATGTCAGTTTATTCCCTGAGAAATAGAACCTGTACAAACCGGTACAACCACTTATATCTGCGCTTGTGTATTTATTATCGTAAGCTTTAATACTTGATATAACAGAACTATGTATTTCAAACGGTCCGGTCTGGTTATCATTCCAGGTAAATAATTCATCTAATAAAGGGAAACGTGTAAGAGGCGGAATATTTTCAACCAGTTGAGGATTATCCCTGATACATATATGCCAGATCTTCTGCCCGATTGAACCCCAGTTGATTACAGGGAATCTGTTCAGTGCGCCTCTCAGGTCTTCAAGTCCCGGGCAACCTGAAATATTAAGTGTATCTATATCGCAATCCTCAACACAGATCCTTTCAAGGACAGGATGGCTGTCCAGCTTTAGTTTTGATAAGCTCTGGCAATAAAACAATTCAATGAATTCAAGAGCTGTAAATCCCCTCAGGTCCAACTCTGTTATTGGATTATGATTTGCACACAGGTACTTCAGGCTGTTCTGAGCAAGATTTAAATTCTGAAATCCCAATACGTTCTGTGCAGGTATAAGATCAAAATCACCGTACCCTCCGTCGGCGGCGTCGTATCCTACATTGATCCCGATCAATGCTGACCAGGGTGTAACTTTCAGATAATTATGTCTTGATGCAGAGGAGCCGTAATCCTTTACAGGAGTCGGTGAAGAGCTTGTTGTCTGATCATCGAATATCCATTCTATAACCGGATCTCCTGTCACTTCTATTACAGGAGCAAAAACTGATCCCGAACTCTGTATATTTATAACATCAGCCGGCGCCGGGTCATGCTGCCAGGGAATTGTGATCTCTCCTTCAATTATTAATTTACCCCATCTTGTGTTGCCTCCCCATCCCCCAAGAGCTATCTTACGGTCCAGTTCCGGAGAGCAGCTTGCATTATAATAATAAGCAATATTATCAACCGACGATCTGATTGTCATTCCTGTTGTTGATACAGTAAACTCATAATCTCTTTCCTCACTTTCGACAAGGAATGGAGCACCTATATCCCCGGTATTAACTCCATTGACAACCCAGAAATTTTTAAATGAGACCAATACAGCCCCCAGTCCGGGATTTGGAGTTGAACTGCCGGAATATGAAACAAGGTTTGAATAAAAATTCAGATGACCGGGAGTATAGAGCGGAGTCGCATCAAGGGCTGTAATTTTTTCACATTTAATACCCTGCCTCCAGATCATTGCCCTCACATTCTTTTCATACCCGTTTGTTATTGTTACATATCCGTCACCTCTAACAAGCGAAGATCCGGTCGTTAATGACCAGTCGAGCAGCTGTGAATCATCCGTCCAGTCATATTCTACCCTGATATGAGTATCATCAAGCCATGTCACATCACCATATAATCCAAGATCGGGATGATTTGTCTGACCTGTAAGAATAAAAGAAAGTTGTAATAATAATGCTACAGCTATACTTCTCATTTTGTTAAGATCTTTAGTTTATCGATAGTAAAATTAACCGGGGATTTCACATTAAGTCAACCACTATTACCTGTCTATACTATGACTGAAATAATGCCTCAGTAGTTGCATTAGACCTGTGACCCTGATCTCTGATTGAGTTTTAGAACAGGACTTTACCTGATTACTATGCTTTGGATAATATTATGGCTCATAAGTAAGTTCCTGCTTCTCCTTGAGAACATCCTGCCTTATACCTGGTAATCTTAACAGAAGTTCTTTTGTTTCATCAAGATCAAGTATCTTTGTATTATGCGAATTATATTCCTGTGTCTCAGATACTTTTGCCTCACCTTCGGTGAAGAACTTGCTGTAATTAAGGTCGCGGGTATCAGCCGGTATCCTGTAGAAATCACCTTCATCAACCGCTTTAACCATATCTTCACGGTTAACAAGGGTCTCATAAAGTTTTTCGGCATGTCTTGTACCGATTATCTTTATCGGGGTTTCCGATCTGTATAGTTCCTTTACAGCCCTGGCAAGAGTTCCGATAGTTGTCGATGGAGATTTCTTTACGAACAGATCACCGTTATTTCCGTTCTCAAAAGCAAAGAGCACAAGCTCCACAGCTTCTTCGAGGGTCATAAGGAATCTTGTCATATTAGGGTCGGTAATCGTTATTGGTTTATTGCTCCTGATCTGGCTTACAAATAAGGGCACGACAGAACCTCTTGAAGCCAGCACATTACCGTATCTGGTGCCACAGAAAACTGTTCCGGTCCCGTTCAGGTTCCTTGATAAAGCTATCATGATCTTCTCACTAAGAGCCTTAGACATACCCATTGCATTTACCGGGTAAACCGCTTTGTCAGTACTCAGGGTAACGACTCTCTTAACGTTATGCCTCATTGCGGAATTCAGGACATTCTCACAACCCAGAACATTTGTCCTGACAGCTTCGGCAGGAAAAAACTCACAGGATGGTACCTGCTTTAATGCAGCTGCATGGAAAACAAAATCAACACCTTTTATTGCATTGTCAATACTGTTAGGATTACGGACATCTCCGATGAAGTATTTAATCTTGGGATTTTTATAGAACTGTCTCATATCGTCCTGCTTCTTTTCATCCCGACTGAATATCCTTATCTCAGCAATATCCGTGTTAAGGAACAACCTTAGTACTGCATTTCCGAAAGAACCGGTGCCTCCGGTTATAAGTAAACATTTACCGTCAAAATTCATTTTTCAATATGATTAGTGGTTAATAATTGGCTGGTGATTGGTGACTGGTGACTGGTAATTTGTAACTGGTAATTGGTAATTGGTGACTGGTGATCAGGAATTTGTTTTGATTATTTCAAACATGATCTTAATAATTTCATCAGTTTTATATTTATACAGGTTTTTGTAAACGATATCTATCTCTGATAATATACCGGGATGATTTTTATCTTCAGGTTTGAGGATCTTAATCTTGGGATTCTGAGTAGCGATGGTTACAACGTTTTTATCCGGTTCTTCATCGTTAAGCTTTTCACCAGGACGCAGACCTGTAAATTTTATTTCAATATCTTTTCCCGGTTCATATCCGGATAAGCGTATCATTTTAACAGCCATATCTGCGATTCTGACCGGTTTCCCCATGTCAAATGAAAAGATTTCGTCTCCCTGTCCAAGAAATCCGGCCTCCAGTATCAGTTCGCATGCCTCCGGAATAGTCATAAAATATCTCGATATTTCAGGATGAGTTACTGTTACCGGTCCTCCATCAGCAATCTGTTGTGTGAATATCGGAACCACTGAGCCTCCTGAACCAAGTACATTACCGAACCTTATGATCATAAACCTTGTTACGACTCCCTCTTCCTTTTTTATGCTGTTAATTAGCATCTCACTGACGCATCTTGAGGCACTCATTGCACCCGATGGGTCCTTGCATTTATCAGTCGAAATAAGGATAAATCTTTCAACCCCATATTTAACTGACATCTCAGCTATGATCTTCGTACCGATAATATTTACTTCAAATGCCTCATGTGGATTCTCTTCCATTATGGGCACATGTTTGTAAGCTGCTGAATGATATACTATTTCAGGCCTGTATTTATTGAAGATCTGATCTATTTTTTCAGACTTTGTGACGTCGCCTATGATAAAAGTCTTCCTTATGTTATCACCACCCCGTTTAAGTTCATTCTCAATCTGGGACATTGGTGTTTCAGCCTGGTCAAGGAAAATGATATGTGCTGGTGAGAAACGGATCAGTTGTCTTACTATCTCAGATCCTATTGAACCTGCAGCTCCTGTTACAAGGACGATCTTTCCATTCAATTCCTTTCCAAGAAGTTTTTCATCAGGTTTGTTTGGTTCACTGCCAAGCAGATCTTCAAGTCTCACCTTCTGAAAATGGTGTATTCCCGGCTTCTCCATTAACATCTTTTCAACTGATGGTATTGTAAGAGTCTCAAGACCTGAGTCAAGAGCCCTGCTGATTATCTTACCTTTGCGTTCCGGAGAAATATTCCTGATAGCTATTACCAGGTTCCTGATATGTTTCTCAGAGAGAAAATCCTGGTTAAGTACTTCCGGTCCATATACGGGTATGTCATTTACTTTCTTCCCCCACAGTTTCCGGTTATCATCAATAAAGCCAAGAACATTAAGATCATTTCTGGGATCGCTTAAAATAATACGTTTTACAGTGAATCCAAGATCTCCGGCCCCATATATTAACACATTCTTAGTTTTCTTCAGAGAACCAGTAGCAAACCGGAAAAGTATCTTTATTGAGATACGTACAAAAAACAGGAAGACTGTAATTAAACCAAAATGGATCAGTATAATTGAGAATGGAACTGTAAGAACCGGATTCCATTTGAATAACCTGCTCAGAAGAGACAGTAACAGAAGAAATGCAGTAGATAATGTTGTGACGGCAAAGACAAGAGTTATATCTGTAAGTGTTGTATGACGGATTATCCCTGAATATGAACGGAATATAAAGGAGAACACAACATATATAATCAAAACAATCAAAGCATGAAACAGCGCATGTCTGATAATGAAATCATTAACAGTAAAATTAAACCGTAGGAAATAAGCAAGCAGAAACAGAACAAATACGGCCAGGTTGTCAAAGGAGAATACGAACCACCTTGGCAGCGAGTATCTGTGGAAGATGTGTATCAGCTTATCTCTGAGAAAGGTTTGGTAGCGGTTGATCGTAGATGTCATTGGTAGTGGTATTTAGGCGCAGAACTCAGGGCTCAGAGCGTAGAGCTTAGAGCGTAGAGCGTAAAGTGGAAAACGTAAAGCGAAGAGTGTCATTTATTAAAGAATTTGATTATCAGATCTGTGATTCTGCTGAGGTCATCCTGAGTGAGGTTTGAGCCTGAAGGAAGACAGAGACCTTTGTTAAAAAGATCCTCAGATATACCGTTCAGGTATGCCTGGCAATTAGAGAAGACCGGCTGGAGATGCATTGGTTTCCAGAGCGGACGTGTTTCAATATTTTCAGCTTCAAGAGTGGCCTGAAGCTCTTCTCTCGTTTTACCTGTTTTCAGCGGATCTATAAGAATAGTTGTAAGCCATCGGTTTGAGAAGTAATCAGGACCGGGTTCATCAAGGAAAGTGATGCCTTCAATTTTACCCAGGTTAACTTTATAGAATTCGAAATTATTCCTGCGTTGTTGTATTCTTTTTTCAATAACCTCCATTTGTCCCAAACCGATTCCTGCAAGTATATTGCTCATTCTGTAGTTATACCCGATCTGGCTGTGCTGGTAATGAGGCGCCTTGTCGCGGGCCTGGGTTGAAAGAAAACGGGCTTTGCTGATCATCTCTTCATTATCAGATATAAGCGCACCTCCGCCGGATGTTGTTATAATCTTATTGCCGTTAAAAGATAACACACCTGCTTTACCAATTGATCCGAGTTGATTATTCTTAAAGCGGCTTCCAAGCGCTTCAGCAGCATCTTCAATAACAGGAATACCGTATTTATTGGCAATAGCCATAATCTCATCCATCTTAGCCGGCATCCCATACAAATGCACCACAATTATTGCTTTTACTCTGCGCCCGGTGCCCTGCGCTCTGCGCTCTTTAAGAGCCTGCTCCAGCAGTACCGGGTCCATATTCCACGTATCAGCCTCACTATCAATAAGTACAGGCTGTGCCCCAAGATAAGCTATTGGATTTATTGTTGCGGAAAAAGTAAAGGAAGAAGCTATTACTTCATCTCCTCTTTTTACTCCAAGCAATATCAGCGCTAAGTGAATTGCTGCTGTCCCTGAACTTAATACTACAGCATGCTTTGTACTGCAATATTCTGCCAGGCAATCTTCAAAAGCATTCACATTTGGTCCATTGGGTGCGACCCAATTGGAATCCAAAGCATCACGAATAAATTTCTCTTCAGCTCCACCCATATGAGGGGGAGAAAGCCAGATTCTTGATTTCATTTAAAGAATTTTGTTATTTTTTTTGCAGGATTACCAAAAGCAAAAGAATTTTCAGGGAGATCATTAAAGACCGTGCTTCCTGCACTTATTTTTGAATTATCTCCCACTTTCTTCCCCGGAAGAACAGTAGAATTTGATCCTATATAAACTGAATTGCCTAACCTGACATTTCCGCTTATATTGACCTGTGCCATCAATGAAGAATAATCTGATACAATAGAATCATGCCCGATTATAGTACCAATAATAATTGTTACGAAAGATCCGACAGATACGTTGCTTGTTAAAACACAATTCGGTCCAATAAAGGTACCCTCTCCAATTCTTACATTTTTTCCTATAATAGAATTGTGATAAATAAAAGAAAGGAACCTGACTTTATCTTTTAAACGGTTTACAATATCTTTCTTAACAAGCGGATCTGCAATTGCTATTAATGCAAAATCATTTTCCCCGAATCTGAATTCGTCTATACTTCCTAATAATTTGAAATCCGTAGGGTAGTTATTAAGGACCTCCGGATCATCGTCTAAATAACCTTTGACAGAGTAGGTCTGAGTAAAATCAGATGAAAGGCTCAGCCAACTCTCTATTTCGCGACCAAGACCACTCGCCCCGATTATATAAACATTCGATTTCCTTTTCATAAATTATATATCATCTATAATACTATTATTAACTGATCCTCTGAACATTGGCATAGTTTCATTAATACCTGAATTTATCCCTTCCTTTTTAATTACCTTATATAGTGTTAACGCCATGATCTTAATATCAAGAAAAAAAGAAACATTATCAACATAATAGACATCCAGTTTAAACTTTTCTTCCCATGTTATGGCATTTCTTCCGTTTATCTGAGCCCAGCCTGTTATTCCCGGTAATACTTCGTGTCTGCGAGCCTGTTCTTCATTGTATATAGGAAGGTATTCCTTCAGTAAAGGACGCGGTCCAATTAATGACATATTCCCCTTAAGAACATTGATCAGCTCTGGAAGCTCATCAAGGCTGTATTTTCTCAAAAACTCCCCGAATTTTGTCATTCGTTTGTAATCAGCCAGCAATTGCCCATTTTGATCTCTGGTATCAGTCATTGATCTGAATTTATAAATCCTGAATAACAGTCCATTCCGACCTGGTCTTTCCTGAGAGAAGATAACAGGTCTTCCAATTTTAATTAATATCAGGGTTCCGATAAGCAGCAGGACAGGCGAAATAACTACCAGAACAGATAATGATAATAATAGATCAAAAAGACGTTTAAAATACCTCCTGTACATATTACATCTTAGAATAATACATTTTATCTTAACAAACTTAAGTTTTATTAATTATATATAAATGTTTATCAATCAATTACATTTTCAAGTACTTCAACAAGTTCCCTGCAAAGAATTTCTTTATTAAACCGTGTTTCAGCAAGAGATCTGGCATTTTTGCCCATACTTTCAAGAATACCAGGGTTATTTTTAAAGAAGATCACAGCATCAGCAAAACTCTCAGGTTTTTCAGGATCAATATATAAACCACATTTATATTCCTCAACAAGATCCTTTGTCCAACCTGCTGAGTTAACAATAACAGGTTTACCTGCTGCAAGGGAATCAAACAGTTTGTTAGGCGAATTAGTCTGTAGCACTGGTATATTTCTGAAAGCAACAATACTGCAATCACACAGATTAACAATTTCTGAAGTAATTTCCATTGGCTGGCTACCTATAAGAGTTACGATGTCTCCAAGCCTGTTACAGATAATTTTCTTTTCGATATCCTTTTTCGACATTCCATCTCCCAGAATAATAATTTCAATATCGTTACATTTCTTTTCTTTAAGTACCATGGCTCCATCGATCAGGTAATCAAGGCCATTGGCCGGTCCTATCGCTCCAAAATGAATTACCTTAAATTTGTCTGCACCAATGTTAAGCTTCGTCATCAGTTCAACATCAGGTTCGTGCGGAAAGAATTTATCGGTCTTTGACATATTAGGGATCACAGTTACCTTTGATTGCTCTATTCCTCTATTTATAATACCTTCTTTCATCCCGGGGGAAAGAGCTATTATATGAACTGCTTTATTATAAATGACCTTTTCAAACCATCTGAGGAGTTTCTGTACTGATCTGTTCTTAACTGCACCCATTTGGATCGGGAACTCAGGCCAGAGGTCCCTTACCTCAAAAATGTAGGGGACCCTTTTTATCAGTCTTAGCTTCAGAGCCGGCAGACCTATTGTAAGGGGAGTAGAAGTGGCGTAAACAAGATCAGGTTTTTTACATCTTATGGCTATGACAGAAGACACGAACATAAAATTTAAAAATGATATAATACGCCTGTACGCGGTCATCGTATTAGAATAAGAATTCCGGATATAAATTATGTCAATCCCATCTATTCTGATCCTTTCAATTAATTTATTCTGAGAATTACGTGATGTAATCATTGTCACGGAATGACCAAACTTAATCATCTCCTGAGATATCCAGTAAGAACGCCCACCTCCGGCTTCACCAGGGAGAACAAAATACTGATGCAGATATAGAATATTCATTGTTCTATTCTCACGGTTTCGTTAAGCACCTTTTTATATTCTCCGGTCAGCTTGTTCACAGTATTCTCCCACGAGAAATTAACAGCAGATGTCAAAGCGTTGGCTGAAAGAGTATTATAACGTGCCTTTATTAACATGATCTTGTCAGCAATATCACGCTTTTTATATGGATCGACTGCATAACCAACGAAGCCATCTGGGAAGTAGCCATCTATCCCCTGCCCTCTTGAATAAATAACCGGCAAAGCCTGGGACATTGCTTCAACATAAACAAGTCCAAATGATTCTGTGAATGAAGGAACTGCCAAAATATGTGAATCCCTGTATATATTCAATAACTGCTCTTTACCAGAGATAAATCCATAATAGTTTACAGGAAATTCAAATTTGTTGGTCTTAAATAATTCTTTTAACGGGCCATCCCCTACAACATTCAGTATGATCTTAATATCTTTATTACAGATTAATTTACAGGCTTCCAGTAAATTGATAATATTCTTGTTTTTCTGTAATTTACCTACGAATAGAATATTCACTGAGGAACCATTTAGCTTTTTTGGTGCAGTTGCAAGGTTTCTGATCCAGAAATCATTTACGCCATTTGGAATGAAGCAGTACTTTCTTTCAAGGCTCTTAAATGCAGAGCCGGTAATAAGCTTTTTAAGATGAGTATCCATATATGCCGGAGTTAAAAAAACCACCGAAGAAGCTTTGCTTATAATCTTCTCACCAAGTTTTCTTAACAGGATACTGTTTTTCATAAAGATGTTAATATCAGTATTCCGGATAGTTACGATATAAGGAATTCCATTTCTTTTATAGCTGATATAAGCGATCAGGCCGTTTACGATCAGTGAATGAGCGTGAATTAAATCAGGAGTTTCTATGTTTTTGAAATCAGATCTGAACGTCTTCCATATTTTGATCATCTTTAGAGGCCAGATCATACGCGAAAAAGAGTTAAAGCATCTCCTGAAAATAACAGTTGTATTTTTATAAACCTGGTACTGATTCTCAGGCATTTTATCCTTCCTGCCTAAAGGGATATAAACAATCTGCTTATTTTCAGAATCCAGTTTAAATACAAGTTCACTATGCAGACTATTCGTGGCATAGTATGAATTAATATGCAACAACAAAAATGAATGTGGTTTTATTCCGGATCCAGAATTCATTTAGAGAATAAGATTTTTTTTATTGTCGTACAGATATATTTAAGCTCAGCATCTTTAAGCTCCGGATAAATTGGCAGCGATACAGTACCCTGCCATATTTTTTCAGTATCCGGAAAATCTTCAGCCTCTAAATTATATGTGTCTTTATAATATGACATTCTGTGTAAAGGTTTGTAATGTACTGATGTCCCAATTCCTTTCTCTTGCATCGCATTAATAAATTCATTCCTTGGTATTTTTGATTCAGGTCTGATTATTATCGGGAAGAGATGCCATGAATGATCTTCTTTAGGGCAATTACATACAGGAAGGTCAATCAATTCAACATCCTGGAGGTGCTCATAATAGAACTCAGCACACCTTTGGCGTTGTTCCCTGAAGTACCCGGCTTTTTCCAGCTGGGCAAGTCCTATGGCTGCATTTACATCAGGCATGTTATATTTAAATCCGGGAGCTACCACATCATATTCCCATAAAGATGAGTTACTTGTGAATCTCTCCCAGATATCCCGGTTAATCCCATGTAAACGCATTATTTTAGCTCTGTTGTAAATGTCTTCATTGTCTGTCACAAGCATACCGCCTTCTCCTGTAGTAATTGTTTTATTCGCATAAAAACTGAAGCATGTGACATCTCCGAAAGAACCAATGTATTTATCACCTGATTTTGTAGGGAAGGCATGAGCGGCATCCTCAATAAGAAATATATTATTTTTCCTGCAAATATCCAGGACCCCGTTACTATCCTGACTGGTCATTACAGGAGCCTGTCCTCCGTAGTGGACAAAGATCAGGGCTTTCACATCCGGATTTTTTCTCAGAGTTTCCTCAAGGATTGAAGGGGATATTAGTCCTGTACCGTACTCAACATCGATCAGTACCGGATCTGCCTGCATATACCTCAATACTTCAGCAGAAGCTGTAAAGGTCAAAGAAGGGACAATTACCTTATCGCCTTTTTTAATACCGGTCGCTTCCACTGCCAGGTGAAGGGCAGCAGTGCACGAATTGACGGCACAGGCAAACCTGCTTCCGACAAATCCTGAGAATTGTTCCTCGAACAACTTAGCTTTGACTGAAGTTGTAAGCCAACCGCTGGAAAGGACCTGCTCAATATACTCTGACTCTTTGCCTGCCAGAGGGACTTTTGCATAGGGGATATTCATCTGATAATTTATTTATTAATCAATGTATACGATTAAATGATCAATTTTGTTATGCCTTTTGTGTTTAAGATTGCCATTATAATCTTCTACCTTTGTGATCTTTACGTTATTGTAAATATCTTAATAATCCTATAATTTCTTATTCTCAAACTGTTTTATCAGCTCTACGTAAGCAGTAGTACTTCTATCGGCAGACAGATTTTTCAGAAGGAAATCCCTGCCATTACCTCCTAACTCATTACATTTCTCACGATCATTATATAAAGTAAGGATTGCTGCCTTAAATGCTTCTTTATCACCCGATTTAGTAAAAACTCCGCAAGCATTTGATTCTATAATATCTTTTAATTCATTCTCATCGAAGCTTGCCAGAACAGGACGCCCTGCTGACATAATACTCCATGTTTTACTTGGGACGGAGTTTTCACCTATACCGGGTTTGGAAATAACAAGGCTTACATTCCCGAGGCTGAAAACATGACTGATATCTTCATATGGCTGGAAGGGTAAAAGAATAATGTTCTTAATATTTTCCGATCTGATTTTCGATTCTACCTGTTCTTTATAAGAACCATCTCCGATAAGAATAAATACTATATCTTCATAATGCTCAAGTTCTTTTGCAGATTCAAGCAACATATCCATATTCTGAGTCAAACCAATATTCCCACAGTGTGTGATATAAAACATATGCTGATTCAGATCATATCTCTTTATAAGTATATTTTCATCTCTTGGTATATTAATTATCTTTTTCTCATCCACCCAATTATAAATGACTACTATTTTTTCCGGCGGGACGCCCTTCAGCAGAAGGTTGTTTTTAAAATCCTTTGAGATAACAATTATCTTGTCGGCATTCCTGTAAGTAAAATTTTCTATAATTCTTCCTGCTTTCCATAATAATGATCCTTTCTTGGTCAGACCTGTGTTGACAAGAGAATCAGGGAAAATATCCTGTAAACAATAAACAAAGGGTATTTTTTTTATTTTTTTCAGTAATGCAGCAAAAGCACCCTGGATTGGAGGAGTACTTACCACATAAATAAGATCTATACCTCTTGTTGGTAAACTTTTAAAAAACTGTATAATACTACATAATGCATACCTGATCGAGCGAAGAAAAGGATTAGTACCTTCAGGGAACATAGGGAAACGGTTAACTGTCATGTGTCCATCGTAAAGCTTTTCCCTGCGTTTTTTCCTGTAGAGTTTTCTCTGTTCCCTTGTTATTCCTCGGGAGGGACTTGGAACATATAAAATAATCTTAAAACCTTCCTTTATGAATGCTCTATTGAGATCCGCCCCAAGATGCGAACCGGCAACTGACTCAGGAGGGAAATATGCAGGAAGAGAAAGAATCTTCATCAGATAATAACTTGTGTTTCCTTATTACAAATAATCAAAATGTATAAAATCATTTTACCGTTCTGATAGTTATTTTCTTGAGTGCCTGTTCACAGATATCTAGGGCATCTTCAGCATTTTCGCCCTGGCTTATTGCATAACCCACTCTGTCGAGACTGCTTTCAATATTTTTAACCTCATCTCCGATATTTTTTAAAATAATGCATTCTTTCAGGCCCTTTATCCTCCTTGCCTCCTCAATACCCTCTATTGATGTAATAATACCCGCACTGACATTAAAGTATCGGATTGCACTTCCCTTATTGAATTTTGGTTCAACATTCGGTTTTTGACCCATTGCTACTTCAATAGCGGCTTTAACCATATTGATACCTGTTGATAATGGTACCAGGTGACTTGTGATACAGTCTCCTCCCATACGTGCCCCCAACTCAATCATCCGTGGTCCCTTATCTGTCAACATGATCTCAACATGAGCAGCTCCTGTTTTAATTCCGATTGCTGTAACAGATCTTCTGGCGAGATCTTTAATCTTCTCAACATCTGCAGTATTAATTTGAGATTGCTGACTATGGCCCATCTCAACGAAATGAGGAGCACCAGTTGTAATCTTGTCAGTTACAGCCAGAATGTTTATTATCCCTTCAGATATTATTATTTCGACGCTAACCTCCTTACCGGAAAGATACTCTTCAAAAATTACCCTGCCTTCACGGGATTGTTTTCTGCTGTATAAATATGCTTCCTTCAGCTTGTGAAGATCATTTACCATCATCACACCTCTGCTTCCTGCGTTATCAACAGGCTTTATTATGCAGGGGAACGTTAAACTTTTCATCAATCCCTGTAGCTCTGATGGGTGCTCTATAATAAAATACCAAGGTGATTCTACATTATGGTCCTTAAAAACCTTTATCATCTCCCCTTTATCAGTAGCTTTTACAGCTGTTTCTATCGCAATACCCGGAAGGTCAAGTAAAGAAGTTGCTGCTGCAACCGATCGCAGTGGCATATCGGTTGCAAGAGTCATTATACCATCTGGTTTTATTCTGTTTGCAATGTCACATATTGCATTGATATCAATCGTGCTCACATTGAAATATTCATCTGCATACTTAACACCAACAGCTTCAGGATCATAATCAGCAACAGTGACATGATGACCCAGTTCTTTAGCCTGGAGGATCGCAGGCAATTGAAGTATTGAAGCTCCCAGAATTAGTAGTTTACTCATCTTATATCCTGACCTGTGATGAATACTTTTTCCTGTTTTATTGAAGAAACAATAGTCTTAAATATTATTTTCATATCCAATAAGAAAGATACATTATCGACATAAAAACAATCATAAAGGAATTTGTCCCGGGCTGATATTGAGTTACGAAAATATGCCTGACTATAACCTGTAATACCCGGGCGAATTGTAATTCTTTTCTTTTTTAAATCATCATACTCAGAAAGCGGAGTGTCAGTCATTGTAGGCCGTGGTCCTACAATACTCATTTCGCCCCTTATAACATTTATTAGCTGAGGCAGCTCATCGATACTTGTCTTTCTTAAGAGTTTTCCGGTTCTTGTCAATCGCGGATCATTTTCAGAATTAAAAGTAGACCCGTCGCTGTTCCGAATATCAGGAGCATTAACTTTCATGGAGCGGAATTTACACATTTTAAATGGTATCCCGTTTTTACCCCTTCTCAAGCTTGAGTAAAAGACCGGCCCTCCGTCTTCAAGCTTAATCATCACAGCTACCGGAATGGATACAAGGAAAACCAGTGGAGAACCCAGCAAGGATGTCACTATATCAATAATTCTCTTAATATGGTTCTGGTATATTTTCAATCTGAGTTTATTTAGCAGCCTGAAAACATCTTCAGATCTGAAGAAAATCTAATTAAAAGTTTCAGTACCTTTTAAAAAGCTCTCAATAAGCGAGCCGGTACTCCAATGTACAAACCCTTTACTTCAAGGTTTTCAACCACAACTGTACCAGCTCCCGTCTGGATACCATCAGAGATCTTAATATGATCAATAACAGTCGTTCCTACTCCCAGGTTTACTTTCTGGCCAATTTCGCAGCATCCTGCAATAGTAACAGAGGGTGAAAGCCATGAATGAGAACCTATTTTTGAATCGTGAGATATGACACAAGCTGTTCCTATAATAGCATTCTGATCTATTCTGGCATTCAGATCCAGAACACAACCAGGATTTACAAATACCCCTGCTCCTGTTTCACAAGATTTATCCTTGCAAACTGAACTATGTAAAATTGTACCGAAAGGGATCCTGTCTTTAAAGCGGTTAAAGAGTTCTTCACGCAGGTCAAAATACCTATAACCGATACTTACCATTAACAAGTCAAATAATCCAAGGTCAAAACAACTCTGAATATCATTTACCTTTCCCAGTACAGGTAATCCGTTAACCAGTTTGTTATCTTCAATAAAATCGTCAAAAAATCCAACAGGCTGATAGTGTTTATCATTCAGTGCCTGATAAGCAATCCTTCTTCCCAGATCACCGGCACCAATCAAGGCTAATCTTTTCATTCTACTGTAATCTCAAATAATATTTAATTTAAATTAGTTGCTTCTCTCATTAAGCTTCCCGGCCGTATTTACCGTTACCCTCAGCCATATTCATTCTTAGTCTGAATTCTGCTGAAGTCATTACTTTCCTTTCATTGGCTTCAGCAAGAAGATGGATTCTCTTTAATAAATCTAGATTCCGGGCTGGCACAGTTCTTGATGCATCATACCATATATTATCTTCAAGGCCTACTCTCACTCCGCCTCCTATAGCAATTGATACCGAGTTCATCTTTAATTGCTCTTCACCAATACCGGCAAGACTCCATAAGGAATTTTCCGGCAGGTCCCTGATCATTATTCCTGCGTGCAAAAGATCAGCCTGAGCACAGGCTATATTACCAAGCAGAAGGTTAAAATAATATGGAGCTGTCAGCAATTCTTTCCTAATAAGGTATTTTGCATAATTTATCATCCCGGCATCAAAGGCTTCCAATTCCGGAACAATTCCCAATTGTTTCATTTTAGCTGCGAGATCCCGGATCATATCAGGTGTATTCATACTTGCTATCTTGTTGAAATTTAATGAACTCAGTGTAAGACTACCCATGTCCGGTTTAAGTGGTCCTTCAAGATCCAATGCATCCGAGCGTTCTTCGAATTTATGAAATGTCCTGCCGCTCAGAGACACACAAATTACCAGTCCTGGAGCAAATTCCCTTATCCCGGAAATAATTTCCCCATATACTTCCTTTTTCCAGGCAGGGTTTTCTGTTAAAGGATCCCTGGCATGAAGGTGCACTTTTGTTATTCCCAGCTTCCAGGCCTCACGAACATCTTCTATAATTTCGTTTACCCTTACCGGTACATATGGGTTCATGCTTTTAACAGGAATCATGCCTGTCGGTGTAAAGTCGATTATTAAGTTCTGTTCCATTAACATTTTGCCATGTTTTAAAGACAATTTTGCCCGTTATTGAGATTTTATATGATCATTCTGCCTTCCTCAGGAATCTTGCAGGATTACCTGCCCATATTTCATATTCACCAATATTTTTTGTTAATACTGCACCCATGCCTAAAGTTGCATTCCGTCCGATAGTAAGATGTTCCCTCGTTGTAGCATTTAACCCGATATGTACTCCATCCTCAATATTCATAAAAGCACCAACGCAGCATTGTGCTGCAAAATGGCAGTAGTCACCTATTTTATTATCATGTCCGATAGTAGCTCCTACCATAATTATACATCCTTTTCCGAAAGTGGTTCCGGAAGAAATTGACACATTAGGCATTACTACATTCCCTGGTCCCAACTTAGAGTTGGGAGCAATATAAGACAAGGGATGAATGAAAGTAGCCATTTTGTTATCCGGAATATTTAATCTTTCGATAGTATCAATTCTTTGCTGCTGTCCATCTATCCTTAAAATTGCATTGATAAAGAAATAATCCTGGTCAATGAACTTTGTACAATCAATCAGCTTACCCAATACCGGAAAATTCTCTATTTTTTCGCCTGCATCAATCCTGTCATTCAGGTAACCGGAAAACTCCCATTCATTATCACCACGTTTATTGGCATCAACAATGGCGTTAGCAATTACGCTTCCATTACCAATCCCGCCAAGGATAATGATTTTTTTTGGATCACTCATTTTAGTTATGATTTATTTCTCAATTTCCATGTTCTTGAATTTGCCTGTTTGTGGATTTATTTCGAAATCATTTACAAACTCAATGATTAACGGAATTTCTGCAAAGTGTTTTCTCCATCTTTCCAATGCTAATGTAGAAACGACAGATCTATCCTGATCACTGCATATTTTTAACTGTAATATGACTGTTTTATCTCTCCTTTGAACAAACTTGAACATCTGACATTCACTAAAGTCCCTGAACATCCCATAAACATGAAGATGAGCAAGATCTTTGTCATTACTCAGTTTTATTATATCTTCCTGTCTCCCGATTATTCCCTTAATATATTTATGGCCAAAATCCGGATGTTCATCAATTTCTGCTATATCATTCAGATCATATCTGATTATGGGCATCGTTCTATTAATCAGATTAGTAATTACAACATTACCAGTCTTATCATTACTGACATTATTAGAGATACTTCTAAATTGAAATAGATTAGAATTAGGGAATATAGCAAACCTTCCTATAAAGCCAATATCATATCCGAGTGATGGAGATTCCATCGAACCATATAAATTAACTATTTTATTCCCCAGATATTCAGAATAAATATCCTTTTGTATCAGGGATATATTTTCACTAAAGAGGAAAACCAGAGGAAAACTGAATCGGATCCCTTTTTCCTTTAGTCTGTTTGCAACTATCTGCATTATTGAAGGAGTACTCCACAGAATCTTTGCTTTTGTTTTCGACAACTTTAGAATGATATCATCAACAGGTTCATAGATTGAAATGATCTCCCGCTGAAACAGGTTTAATCTATTCTGCACCTTACTTATTAAGGAGATATCTTTTTCTATTTTAAACTTATCGCCCTCGTTGTACCTGGTCACCATTACTATTCTGTCGGTTATTTTATAACCGGCTCTCGTTAATGCGTGGAAAACCCGGATATGAGCAGTGAAACTTTCATATTTGTTGAATGCAATAGCAAAGGGTTCGCCTGTGGACCCGCTTGTCATATGGATACGTATACTGTTATCCATTTTGCAGGTCATTATTTCTTCAGTCGAATACTTTTTCAGAATAGTTTTGTTGACTACCGGTATTTTATCAATGTCATCCCAATTCCTTATTTTAAGGTCCAGAACACCATTGTCACTGTAAAATTTTCTATAGAATTTTGAATATTCCCTTGCATGTTCAAAGATCCTCCTGAACTTCCTCAGTTGCATCTTTTTTACTAAATTGAGTGAAGCTGCAGACCAGAATATAACTGAAAAATAATATCTTACTAATTTCAGAATTATCATTTTGTTAAATGGAACTATAAGAAGTGAATATTATCTGTCATGGCATTTTAAGTTCTAAGATCCGGCATATGTTTTTAGCTTATTGTAGCTGACGTATCTCTTCAAGTAATTCAAGGACAACAGGATTATTATAAAAACCCTTCTGTGCTATTTCAGAATGCACAATCCCCGGATTGTGATTTCCTTCCACCAGTACCGGTCCATCCGGTGTGATTGCCACGTCCCACCCTATAACACGTAACTGAGGCACATGTGTGGCTGCTTTCAGGACCAGATCCCCTGCTTCCCGAAAGAAAGGAACGCGAAATCCTCCAAATCTGAAGCCCGAATCAGGATGCTCTCTGTATGATCTGGCTATACCATAGCGTACACTTGAATTTGCTTCCGGGTATAATATCCCGGTTTCAGTGTTAATCCCTACAAGCACACCTCCTGATGAAAAATTATCGACATGGGATCTGTTTACTCCTGCACGCATGAAGCACGACATAATTTTACTCACACCCTGCTTATTTGTATAGGTATCAATCCTGATTGTATTAAGGCTGTATGGATTTATTTTATTCATTTCATCATGTTGAATTATCGTTTCCTGAAATAAATATTCGGAGCTTATGACTTCCTGAAAAAGGTTTTCAATTACAGTTTTCCCGTTTTTTACATCATTAGCACTAATCTTATAAGTATGAACCCCACCATAAGTGTCTTTAGTCCTTTTAATAAAAATATTTCCAGAACAGGACTCCTTAGAAAATATCGACATCAAAAAGTCTTTGAATTCCGGTAATGAATTGATCTGAATAAATCCGTCGTTGAGAAGGAAGAGGGAATTATAATTATGCGAAAAACTCTTAATAATCCGGATATTGAATTGCGAGAAATATCTCTCAAACAGATATTTATTGTTCAGCAATGAAATATAGGCCGGGTTGTTTAACGTCCAGCTTTTATACTGAAGGTCCCAGGGAAGTACATAATGTGAATAGTTATTGAATCCCCGACGATAGAAAAATTTTGTAAAATACTGTTGAGCAACTGATTTGTCTATGAGAAAAAATCTGAGATATTCAAACAATATAATTAGGATATTTTTTCTTGCAGGATCTTTTAAAACATTATTATAAAAGATCCTGGCCCTTGATTTGAAAATATCCGCTTTCATTGTATAATACTTAAACAGATTTAGAAAAATACCTTGCTTTTTCCAATGTTTTTTTTGCCATTACTACCATTGGTGGCCCGATGAATTTCCCGTCCTTAACAGCCACTCCTTTACCTTCTTTCTGTGCTTCATCGAAAAGCATCAACATTTCTTCAGCTTCTCTTATTTCTTCTTCAGAAGGAGTAAAATATTTGTGGACCAATGGTAATTCCTTCGGGTTCAGCACCAACATTCCTTCAAAACCAAGGATTTTTGCCAGGTTAAGATTCTTTTCCAGATCTTCAAGATCACTGACATTTATATGTACAGTATCTATTGGTATTACATTATATGCTTTAGCAGCCATAGCAATCATAGCCCTCGGTATGTACAGACTTTGTCCTTCATGATCGTGAATACCTCCGAGATCAGCTATAAAATCTTCGCATCCATAAGCTATAGCAATAACGCGATCCGAAGCACTGCATATCTCCTGTGCATTAAGGACAGCTGCTGTAGTTTCAATCAGGGGTATTATTTTAAAAGTCCCAACGGGAAAACCTTTTTCATATTCTAATGTCTCGAGCAGCTTGTCAATAAAATAGATATCTTCACCTTTTTTTGATTTTGGATACATAAATCCATGCACGCCTTCAATTGTAAGCTGATGGACATCCTTCAACAATTGCCCGCTTTCTCTGTCATTAATACGGGGAAATACAAGATGATTCATGAATGCCCCTTTTAAAACCCATTTTTGGATTGTATCTCTTGCAATCTGTTTATTCGCCACTGGTTGTACTGAATCTTCAATATCCAGCAACAGTACGTCGGCAACCGATCTGGATGCACTTTCAAGGAGTCGTTCGTTATGCCCGGGAACGAACATAAGACTACGCATAAAAAGTGATGTCATAATTTCTTCCTTTTAATTAAAACTCTGCGGCGAAAGCGGATCACATCCAGAGCGTCCTGATTAAAACCAGTAGTCTCGACATAAATTATTCCTCTATCGAGTTTAGACTTTGACGGAGTACAATCAAGGATCCTTGTTCGTGCATAAATTGTATCATTTATGAAAACCGGGGCCAGATGTTCAATATTTTCATATTCAAGGTTTGCTATTGCTTTCCCGCTTATATCAGGAACTGATATACCCACAACAAGACTGAATACGAGAGTACCCACAACAAGGATCTTCCCATGTTGGGACTTTGATGCGTAGTCGATATTTGTATGAACCGGATGATGGTTCATTGTCAGCAGTGAGAAGAAATTATTATCGCATTCAAAAATTGTTTTGGATGTTTTGTGATAAATAGTCTCACCGGTGGAAAATTCTTCAAAGTATCTTCCTATCGTTTCAATTTCATTCATATTGTTTTTTTGAATATTAATAAGGAATGAATGGATCGGAAAATAAATACCTAAAAAACTGTTCTGTCAGCTCCGGACAATTCATGATTTGCTATCAGGATATTTTCATGTTCAATGATTTCTTCAGGAGTGAATCGAGCTTTTATTAGTTTTGCAGGATTGCCACCCACTATACTGTAACGAACTACATCCCTGGTAACTACTGAACCCGCAGCGACAATTGAACCACGACCTATTCTTACAGGACTAAGGATAATTGCACCATTACCGATCCAGACATCATCTTCTATAACAATTTTATATTTATCACCCCGGCCGGAGTCCCAGATCGTTTTACCAACAGTTTTGTAATTATGATCATCGGAATTAAGGAAAGCTACCCGGGGTGCTATTAATACCTTATTACCGATCTCAATATCAGAAAGGAAAATACAACCTGATCCTATTCCGACATTATTGCCAAGTATTATATGCTTATTGGGAGACCAGAATGATGTTCTGTACTGACAATGTACATTAATACCATATTTGATCCATGGATATTTTAGACTGAACAAGATGAGATTCCGTATGTTATTTAATATACTTTTAACTGTACTCCTCATTTTTCTATATTAATTCAAATTTAAGCAAATGATTATATCTTAGAGATAAAAATGTTGTCAAAGACTTTCAAGGTATAGAAATTCATAACTGTCAAATAGATAGTTCATTGGCATCAACTGTATTTTAAATGAGGTGTTTCTTCAGTATCTCAATCTGTACATGCGGATTATACTTTAAATCAACGACATCGAAGCAGTGCTTACGAATGAGTTCTCTTTCCGGGGAGATTAAGAACCAGCGTTTTATATTGTCTGCTAAAGAAATACTATTCTCATATTCGAAAAATGTACCTGTCACACCATCTATTATTGCTTCAAATTCCGGCATTTGATAAGGAAAATTATTGTGAGTCAATACAGGAGTCCCGTATGTCATTGAGTGGATAGCAGTTAATCCTACATTACCAGGAGAAACACATAGATCAGCATTGTAGATCAGTTCTGATAATTCTTTCTCGTCATACGTGGCGCCATAGAACCATATTCTTTTTAATCCAAGCTGTTGCGCTTTCGTTTTAAGATAATCATTAATAATTCCGTCACCAATAAGGGTAAGGTTAAAAAAATGAGATTGTGATTCTAAAATTGCTAAAGAATCTAATAGAAGATCAAGCCTCTTAACACCTGTTAATCTTCCAACAAATATCAGATTGAAAAAATCATTCCTAAAATGGTCATTGTAGATAGATGAAAGTCTTAGTGTCCTGCGTAAATTTACTTGAGCATCATATGATAATGAATTATATATTACGAATAACTTTGATGCTTTGCATCCTTCTTTTATCATAAGCTCGCGTGCATAATTTCCATATAAAAATGTACCATCAGCCATATTAAAGAAAACCTTCTTTATTAAAGTTTTCATTAATGATTCTCTTCCATACCAGCCGTGAGACCACAGAAATATTTTCTTTTTTCTGATAATTTTTATTAATACTAACATTATCCAGGTGCTTATACAATGCACATCACCTAACATTATAAATTTAGAATAAGGTTCTCTTAATAATTTTATAACTCCTTTCTGGTATGTAAGCGGTTTAAATAAAAATTTCTTGTTTTTGACTTCTTTTTTAAAATTACCAAGAATGGAGTAATCAAGTTTTTTAACATCGCCCATTCTGTCACCAAAAACAAAATCACAATTAAGCTCTCTGTCCATTAATCTGAATATATCTGAGCGATAATGCTGAGCATAATTATATACAAGACAATTTTTTTTCTCTATCTGTTTGATCATTGGCGAGATCTTAAACCAAACTGATTGTTAATTGAATATTGAAAAACTGCAGAAATGCTGTAGTTGTACTTTGTAAGTCTCACTTTTCTAAGGGTTTTGTTCACAAAAGATAGACTTAGAATCACCTAAATTTAGAAAATGGTTTGAGGAACAGCCAATCTGTAATCTACTAAAACAATCATGGAGTATATGATGCCTGCCCAATGTAACTTTATTATTCAGTAGGTTATTCATTTTCTTGACCAAATAATTATCATGCGAATTTTGGTATTATTCTAAACTGTCTACTTTGCTTCCGACTAAATATCCTAATAAAATTGCAGGCAAAAACTCGTTTAATGATGTGTACGACATAGATACAGAGCTTTTTGATAACCACATTATTGTTATAACAAACATCAAAGTACGTTTATCAACGGACCATTTTCCAAAAAAAGAGTATTTGAATGCTGCAAAAAAAAGATTAATATATATTAAAATCCCAACTATGCCAAAATTAGATAGTAGTTCCAACCAATCATTATGTGCATAGTTACCAGCTATTTCTACAGATGACGCAAAGCCAAAACCAAAAAGCAAATTGAGTAAATTATTACTGTTATACCATTCATAAAATATTCTTGAATATATAATATCTCGGCGGCTTGTATTACCTTCTAAAATAGAAGCCATTCTATTGAATGCGAATTCATTATTAATTAAAGTTTTATACGTAAATACTGCAAGGCAGGATATTATAAAAACTATTATTAAAAGATCGGTAACGCGTCTACTTTTTTCTATTATTACCAAATTGTAATAAAAATAAATCAACATTCCAATTGATCCGACCACTATCGCACCTCTTTTTGCTGATTGTATTATAAAGAACATCAAAATAATCATCAAAGCACCTGTAAATAATCTCCTGCGTTTTATGAGAAAGATATATGGTATCAAATTAACGAAAGGATATGCCATGTTGTTTACCAGATCTGCATTATTACTATTTCTTGTATTAATAATATCACGCATATTACTGTAATATTGCCCAATTAATACAGGTATCATTAATAAAAAGAATGCGATTAAGTGTTTAGAATTAAGTTCTCCTTTTTGAGCAAAATAAAAGAAAGGATAAAAAGAGAGATTGCTTACCAGTATACTTCTAAACATATTTCGAGACATACTTTCCGACAAATCAGGTTTAAAGATAAATCCTATTATATTAATTATAAGAAGTAAAGTCCATGCTTTGAAGAAATGATTATTCTTATCCAGTAAAGATATGGATCTTACTAGATAAATAGTTGAAATTAAGATAATTAATAGAACACAAACAACAGAAATAATAGTACCTTTCTTGAAGATATTAATTCCAAAGTAAAGAATATATAAGGAGAAAAGAAGATTACGGATGAGTTGGTTTATTTGCATCCTAAGTATTACTATTTTAAGATGATATGAAATGAATAATTGCTATTTTATTATTGCGATTGTTAAGCTTGTGAAAGTTCTCCTATAAAAAAGAATCAATAAATTTAATTATTTTCTCTGCACGCCCTTTAATTGAAAGAGATTTTGCTGTTTTTAATGCCCCAAAACTAAGTTTTTCTCTCAAATGTAAATCGTTTTTTAATTGCATAATTGCATTAGAAATTGCGCCAATGTCATTAGGATTTACCAGGATAGAATTTTCATTGTTCAATATTTCATGATTAAAAGGTAAATCGGAAGAGATTATGGGTAATCCGCATGCCATTGCTTCAATAATAGCGTTACAACAACCCTCATTTAATGTAGGTAAAATAAAAATATCTCCGCAATTTAAATAATCAACCATTGAATCATGGTTGATTGAACCTTTAAATAAAATTCCTTCACAATCAGGAACTAATGGACCACTACCTATAAAAATTGATTTAATCTTTTGTTCATTTAAAATTTTTAAAGCTGCTGTAAGTCTACTTATCCCTTTGCGATGATTAAAATGACCTACAAATACAATTATAAAATCACTATCTGAAAATCCTAATGCTTTTCGGCTATCGTGTTTATTCTTCAAATAGAACTTAGAAAGATCGACTCCGTTGTGTAACACAATACACTTCTGAGGAGTAATTAAACCTTTCTTAATACTTTCTGTTTTATTTTTTTCAGATACGCATATTACTCCAGAAATGTAATCCCTAAAATCAGATATATTATATTTCTTACTCGACATAATATTTGGAATAGTACTCTCTCCTGACGCTATTATCATTTTTATATCATTTTTAATTGCGTATGGATAACACTCTCTCCCACTAACCCAAAAGTGAGAATATAGGATATCTGGCTTATCCTTGATTTTTTTTAATTCTCTACCTACAGCACATGCGTGATAATATCTTGATAAACTAAATCCGAAAATTTCTAAATTAGAGAAGGAAATAAATCTTGGTCTGCGAATCTCAATTTCATCCCCACATTTTGTCTTTTTGACTTCATATTTTTTAGTAAAAGAGGTCCATTTCATGATGCTCTTAGTGATGCTAAATGGAGCTATAACAATACAGTGAGCACCCAAAACGGCAAACTCTTCAACTAATTGTTCTACAAAAGTAAATACCGGCCTGTCCTTACTAGGATAATCCGGAGATATAATACAGATACTTATTTTCTTCATTAACATATTACTAGATTTCAGTGATTCATTAAATTAAACATCTAGGATATTACATTAATGACCACATTTAAAATGTGGAAGCTCTATCCATGATCCCCAGAGTTTATCTATACGGTTTGGACTAAATGGAACGAGTCCTGAATGATGAAAAAAAGTTAATTCTCCAAAATACACTTTCCCGGCTATTTCATATAAATCAACTCTTACATGCGGCATATTCCATGAAAGAATCTTTGATAATCTAATCATTTCGTCAAAACACTGCGGCTTAGGAAGAGACTTGCCGCTTTCTTTATGAAATTGTACAATATTTAGTTTATTAAAATTAATATCATAATAATCAAACTTAACATCTCCCGAGTTCCTCTCTGTTGCTATAAACATCGCTTTGGGTTCGCCATTAAAACAGAAGAATTTGTAATCGGGCAATTCGCCAGTTTCATCAGCCATATATTTTTCACATATGATTCTTCTCTTTACATTCTTATATGGCCATTCTCTAAGATTGTTATATGTAATGTTATTTTTCAACCTTTTTGACAATTTCTTATAGGCCAAGTTTTTGTTTAATTGAGATTTGTCCTTACATATAATACTACTACCTGAATCATGTGTGCATTTTAAAACAAATTTCTCAGGTAACGTATCCCATTTTATCTCACTCACATCTTGATAAACTCCTAATAGTGGAATCAGATACTGATTTCCAATCTTTTCACTTACGTAATTTCTTACGGCATATTTGTCAACTAAGGTTTCATAAAGAGTATTTCTATAGTATAGCTTAAGCCATTGGAGTTTTTCATTGAATGTCTCAGGGTTCTTCAAATCCAGATGATAATCCATCCTTAACCACCAAATAATCTTTATAAATACAATATCAGGTATAAGATTAAGGATATTTAGCATTGCCATCCTTCTAAATACTCTGTATAGAAGCTTCTTCATCGAAATAACAATTTATTTACTGCATGAAGTAGTACATCCTTATGTGATTCACATTCAACTATATTCTTTAATATCAGCAGTCGTTTCGGGCTTATAAACGAGGGAATCAATTTTCTTCTTCGCAAAGCTTTCAAATATTTATTCGAATAAGGTTCAAATGCTAATAACATTTCATCTCTAATAGAATTGACAAATTCATAAAAAGCAATTTCTAACTTTTCATCATCGGCAATTATCTCATTAAGTTCATTAATTTTAATGTTGAATTCTGAAATGTCTTTTATTTGAACAATCCCCGGATTGTGATCACCCTGAATATAGGGATTCAGTTGGAATTCTATTCTTCCGTCGTCAAATGTTAGAACGATCATGTAACCTTCATTCCATTTACTATTTCTCCTACCGGGCCAATCGAAGCAAAAATTTCCCAAACCGTAAAAAATAGGCTTTTGATGATAAACTTCATATCCACTAAAACAATGTTGATGATTATTTATAACTGAATCAGCACCTGAATCTATAAAGAATCGATAAAGATCCTTCATCCTTTTGCTTGGTAACTGATAATGTTCGTGGCCTCCATGTACCAAAACAATAACGTAGTCAGCATTTTGTTTTGCGTCCTTAATTTGATAAGAATTAGAAATGAGATCAAGTGGATTTGAACCACCGTGCTTGCTGGTAGCTATAGAAAATTCATTCTCACAAAAATTTAAAAAGGCAAAATGTCGGTTTTTTATTGATATATATTTTATGTTTTTTGCTTCACTAAGATTCCTACCCCCACCAACTGTATCAATATCAGTTGCCAAACATGCGGTTATTGTACTTATTACACCCTCATCCCCATAATCGTAAATGTGATTATTTGCTAAAGCAACCATCTTAAAACCAGCATATTTAATTGCATTAATGGCAGAAGGAGAACATCCCAGGATTGGACCTCTTTTAAGTATAGGTTTACCCCTTTCGGGTATTACAGGACATTCAAGATTAACGATTGAATAATCAGCAACTTTTAATAATGGCCTGATTTCCCCTAATATGCTCTCATACTTATTTTCATTCAGCAACTTATCCACCCTGTTAATAGGACAGAAATCACCTGCTATTGCTATTTTAATCATAGAACAGAATTTCAGTCTAATTAAGCAATTGAAATTGTTAAGTTAATATTACTTTGGAAAACTATTCATCCTGTTTAATAAACCACCTACATAGACTCCAAAAAATGATGGTTTTCTCCAGATTATTAATAAAACCACCAAAGCTAATAGAAAAGTAAGTGCCATAAAATATGTTACGCTTGTGGTGCCCCATAAGTTTAGAATTGTTGTTATTGCTAAAAGTATGAATAGTAGAATCAATGTTAGCTTTAAACCTGATAGAATTGGTGATAGAAATATTTCACCAATACTTTTTTTGAAAATATTTTTAACAAGAAAAAGCATTAAAATATAATTAAATAAATAACTGAATGTAACCCCTGCTGCAGCTCCCGCTAATCCAAACTTATATCCACCAAAGGTCGCGCTGATAATTAAGACAATGACATAAAGATATTTTCTATATACATTTTTATATATCATCCCAGTTGCTCTGATCACTGAATCAGCCATTCGTCCGGATGAGCTGAATGCTAATACTATGAACATTATTTGAAGTGGGACGACAGCTTCAGACCATTCTTTTCCTAATAATATCAAAACTATTTCCTTACAGAAAAAAATAAGATAAATAGAAATTGGCATTAAAATAGTATTTACTATGCCTAATGAGTATTGATATAAGGTAAACAAACGATCTTCTTCAGTTTGAATCTGAGCCATTGCCGGAAACATAATTGTATCTAATACATTACCAATATATTTACTTGGAAGGGTTTTAATTGTAAATGTACGCTCAAAAACTCCAAGCACTGTTGGACTAAATACTTTGCCAAGGACTAAAATAATACCACTTGTACCGATGTAGTTACTTATCTTTACCAGGGTCATGCCAAAACCAAAACTATAAAGTTCTTTCCACTCCTTTAAATGTACTCTGTTAAGAAATCTGATCCTTGCAAAATACAAATATCCAACAGTCTTTAATATTGATAGCAACATGCTGGCGACAATCAATGACCATACACCTAATCCATATATTCCACTAATTACTCCAGCAGCATATGCGATAATGGTTGAAATAATTGTAACAATCGCTTTCTCTTTGAATTTAAAATCCCTCTGTAAAATACCTAAAGATGCAGCACTTAATGATACAATTAAAAAAGTGACAGATATTACTTTAATAATAGTTCCTACTTGAGCAACCTTAAAAAAATTAGCAATTAGTGGAGCTGAAAGAAAAAATAAAATGAACAGAATTAAACCAAACAGTATTCCTCCCTGCAAGGCTGCATTAATATGTTTATTTGTTAAATCTTTTTTCTGGATTAGGGCAGCTCCCATACCACTTTCAGCAAATAAACTCCCAAAGATCACGAAACTGTTAGCAATCGCCATTAGGCCAAAATCCTGTTTACTTAAGATCCTCGCCATAATTGCTAAATAAAGAAACTGAGTAATAAAAGTGACACCAACTTCGAGTGTCTGCCATATGCCAGAGGATTTTATTTTGTCAAATAACATAAACAATAATGATTATTTATTTCCGGTTATAGTATTATTTCTAAAACTTGCAATTTTATGATACTTACTTTATCTGTGCTGATTCAAGATATTTAAATAAGCTTTTTGCGAAAGCTTTTCTTAAAAATATCATATTATTCCAATCTACGTAACCCTTTCTTTCCCATAAGTATATCTTAATATTCAAAAAATTATGTAAATAACACAAAAATTCTTCAGTGTCAGTCAATGATTTTGTGTTTTTAAAATATGCTGTTAAAAAAATGTCGGTAGCTTTTTTTATCTGACCTATGAGAAGAGACTTAAGAGATGGCTTCCAGATAAAATAATTAATAAACCATGCGAGATCGAAGTACCTTGTACCATATGTTGCTTCACCTCCATGCATTGAAGTCATCTGCCAGTCAAGTATGACCAGCGATGTCTTTCCCTGAATAGAACATACATTTCGTCCATTAAAATCACCATGGAAATATACTTCCTGTCCATGCAACTTAAATTCAGCTGGTAGTTCGATAGTCATGTTTATTGGCAGAGTCAATTCTTCATGAACAACTGAAATTGCTCTTCCAGCAAGTTCAACAACTTCAAAGAATTTCTTCCGATCTTTCAGATGGTCTATAACAGGATGTAAATTATTAATCCTTTCAAAAACTGCTAAACCTTTCGATGTATTGTAATCCAGTACCTTTGGTACGTAAAACAACCCACTTTTTACTCCTATATCATAAGCTTTAATACTTTTTTCGATCTCAATGCACATCTTCTGTGGATCTGCAATCTTAGTCACCGTATGTTTTCCGATCTGTATAGTTCTGTGGTCCAAATTTTAATACTTTTTATTATTTATAAGCCGAATGTGATATTATTTAGGAATTTAATGTTTTCTATTGTATAAATACAGTTCCCTGATATGGTAGTAAACTAATTTGAATGTATACTATAACTCAATATATTGATTTTTAACTTATTTTTGATCCACAAGAGATGTAATATTTGTTAAAATAAAAATTGAATTTTAGAGAACAAATTTTAAAACTATAAGTATAATTATAAGATGTATATAGTTGTTTAGTTAACCAATTTAACATCGATGAGAATACTTCTAATGCTTCTTTTTCTTGCTCAGACACTAAAGGTACTAGGTACAAACTATTATGTTAGAAATGGAGGAAATGATTCAAATGATGGCCTTTCTGATTCTAATGCATGGGCTAGTCATCCCTGGATGAGCACATGGAAAGGAAGTATTTGGTTAAAAGCTGGTGATACAATTTTTATGAAAAGAGGAGACTTCTGGATTATTAGCGAAACCTCCGTACCTTTTTTAACAATAGATCAGAGTGGTACTGAGGGAAAAAATATTGTTACGACTTCTTATGGAACGGGTGAATCTCCATTGATAAAAATATCCACTGCTTCGGATCAACCAGTTATCTATGCATCTGGTAAATCATATCTGACTTTTGATAATCTTCATATTCAACATCATAGCAATATCTTTGCATCATCACGCAGTGGATTCGAATTTGCCAATGTTTGCCATCATATAGTTATAACAAATAATGAAATAGATAATTGCCCTGCATTTGGTATACATGGTTCCGGGAATTGTTATCAAATTGTTATTGGGGATACCACCGCAAATCAGACAGCTACATCTTCAGATTACAGTAATCATATTCACGATTTCGGATATGCAGGTGTCGGATTGGAGGGAGTAAATCCTATTGATAGAGAATCTAATTTTTATGTATATCATAATTACATCCATGATTCGAGTCCTGATAAATTTGGAGATCTTGCATATGGTATATATTTTTCTGCAATGTCTGGTTCTTCAGCTGCATGGCCAAAATATGCTTATGCACGCTTCAATAGAGTGGAAAATATAAGAAGCTGGGAAGGAATTGATATGCATGGAGGGTCATATATATATATCCAAGACAATTATATAAGAAATTTTGGAAAATTTGGAATTGCTATAATTGCAGACACAAGAAGATCAATAACACCACTTTCTGATCATATTTATACAGAACGGAACATTCTGGAACAACCATCATCAGGGTGGTTAAGAAGTGCTCAAGGTAGCTTTATAACCCAGTTTTTTGAGTATCAAACCAGTTACGCGTCCAATATATTTATCAGGGATAACACGATATATTTTACCAATCAACCAGATTCTTCTAGCTATACAGGAATATCAATCCAAAATATAGATGGTATAATTGTTAGCGGAAATAGAATTTACAATGGATCAGTTTATACAGGAAAGCCTGCAATTTCTTTTCCGCCTTCTGATTTATTTGGTATTAAAAATGCAATAATAAAGAATAATTATATTTATAAATGGGGACCTGGTATTCTCTTTGATGGCTCATCCATTACCGGATCATTAGAAATATTTTATAATATTATAGCTTTACCTTCAAATCAGGCATGTATACGTAATTATAATTCTAATATTTCCGTGACAGGGGAAATTATTATTTATAATAATATATTGCTTGCGGATAATTATTTATACTGTTTTCAATCCTCTCAGGGAATCGACCCCGGAGGTACAGTCATTGCTAAGAATAATATTTTTGGGAGAGAAACCTATGGACCTGTCTATTATTGGTCGTGGCAAGGAAATATTTCGGGCAAATTTATTTGTGATTGTAATCTATATTGGAACAGTAGTATTAACAAACCTTTTTGGTATAATACTGAGAGCAGAAGTTGGATTTATTGGACATCATCTTTAGGATTTGACACTCATAGTATTTTTAATACTGATCCCAATTTGTACAACTTCAGCGGATCATTTTCCCAGGAAATCGATTTCATTTTACATAGTACCTCTCCTGCTATAGATGCTGGTACTACTGTAGGATTACTTACAGATTATTCCGGAACTCCAATTTCAGGAATACCAGATATTGGGGTTTTCGAAGGAAATGCTGCATCCAATCCTCCGACATATTTAAGCTCTGTAATTGAAAATTCCTCTCCATCAATCCTGGAAATAACATATAATTTAACACTGGAAAAAATAATACCTGCAGTAGATGCATTTACCGTTCTGGTAGATGGTGTAAAAAGGAATGTTACTACGCTAACTATTAACGAAAATAAGGTTAGATTATTACTATCGTCACCTGTCCTGTTTGGAGACAAAGTAACATTATCATATAAAAAACCGGTTATTAATTGGCTAAGGTCAATATTGGGAGGAGAAGCACAGGACATAATTGATCAGCCTGTGATAAATAACTGCAGGGATCCATCCCTGCCTAACAAGCTTCCTGTGATCAATATCAACTTTCAACCAACTGCATTTTCAGGGTTCGTATATGCCCTTGATGCTTCCGGCAGCTCTGATGGGGATAATGATAAACTGACATTCTTGTGGTCAGCTCCTCAGAACGTTCCAATTTCCTCGCTGACCGGTCCCTTAATAAAATTCCTTACTCCTGTTGTTACAAAATCAGAAATACTGACTTTCACCTTAAAAGTAACAGACGGAACAGATACCGTATCTCATAATTTCGAGATCTCTCTTTTACCATTTAAACCCCTGTTAAGTCTGTCAAAAGTTAGTGTAATTGAAGCAAGCGATTATTATCTGACAAATTATCCGAATAACGTTGCCGACGGTGATCTTTCGACTCTCTGGTCAATAAATGGTGATAATCACTGGCTTAATATAAGCCTGCAGGAACCTTATGAGATAAGCTATATTCAGATAGCCCTGCTACCCGGCCAGACCTATGAATCATATTTTGATATTTATGCTTCAAAAGACAATGTCTTCTGGGAACCGATAATCATTAACGCAGCATCATGCGGTTTCTCGGGTGCCCTCCAGAACTTCGAATTCCCTCCTGAAAAGACCGGTAATGAATACCTGTATGTAAAGCTTGTCGGACACGGAACTTCGATAAATTCATTAAATAATTATTCAGAAGTAAAAATATTCGGTCAACATTCAAGTGGTCACAGTTCAGGTGATCATAATATATCATTCTACCCCAATCCGGTTACAGATAATATCAATATCCTGATCCTTGAACCTCCTTCTGAATCCCTTATTCTAAGAGTCTTTGATTTCAGTGGCAGGTTATGCATGGAAACTCTTCTTGATCCGCTTATCAATAATATTCAGGTACCGGTCGGTCTGCCTGCGGGTCCTTATATTGTACAGATACTTTTTCGGAATATTATCGTTTTCTCTGAGAAAATTGTGGTATCTAGGTAATGAGCGTAAAGCGTAGAGCGGTGAGATCTGCCTATTCAGAGGCACCAATCATCAGAATGGTTGATCATAGATATCAATATTTTACGGACTTCATCATAATCGCTTAGAATTTTCTCATGTATTTCTTGTTGAATGTATTCACAGTCCTTTGAATAATCAAGCCAGACTTCTGTTTCATTCTCTTCACCTAGCGAATCTGTAAGCTTATTTACAAATGACTTTTCATATCTCCTCTTTGCCCAGGACTCCTGCCCTGTGAAATATATTACTCTAATGAACTTAAGTAGTTTCTTATTCTGCTTTTAATGAACCTTTTACCATATGTGGTTTTAAGATATTTCTCACGATGAACTGCATCTTCCAAACATAAGCAAAACTCATAATAAACTAATTCTAAAGGAATTCTTTTCTTTGTGGAATAAACTTTACCATTGTTGTGTTCACTTAGCCTTTTATTCAGATCAGTTGTAAATCCAGTATAGAATTTACCATCTAATTTACTTTTCAGAACATAAACATAATAGCTATTCATGGAAATGTTATTTCACAGGGCAGGCCAGGCAAGATGTGACGGATCGCGATGAACGACGTATCTGGTCGGTCAGAGAATATCTTTCCTCCTTTGGAAAACTTTTGGAAATTTCAAAGATCTCCATTGCTAGTTTATAAGCTTTCTGATATACAATTAAATCTTTGAAACTCTCTATTTTACTCATATATGGATAACTTATAAGGGTTTCTTTACGCTCTATGCTCTATGCTCTATGCTTTACGCTTTACGCTTTACGCTCTACGCTCTACTTGTACCGGATGCTTTAAGGCTACCTGGATTCATTTCGGTTTAAAGACCAGGCCCGCATTAAGGCTGAGAAATGCATCCCTGGATACGTTGCTGCCCATCTGGACCAGCAAACCGGGGCTGACACAAAATGCGAACTGATCGTTTACCCTAATTTTAACCCCGGGTCCTCCCTGAAGAAAAAGACGCGTCTGTCCGTTAAGATCATTAATGCTGACTAGCAATCCTGACCTGGCAAATACATAAGGAGATACCTTTTTCCGGTTCATAGTAAACCTTCCATCGGCATAAACTGGTAAAAGAGCTCCGCCATTATAGATGAATATCCCGGTTCCAAGTCCGGCAGCAAGACTGCTGTTGACATTTAAACCGTAAATATTCAGCTGGTAACCATGAGTTGTAGTAAATCCCCCATAGTATTTTGAATAATCGATAACTGTCTCACCAAGTCCGTAACCTCCGTTCAGTTCATTGACTGTTACATATCCGGAAGACGGATTAATAGTAACAGGCCGGTTGTAGGTCTGGCCGGTTAGTGGTCGAAGGGTAATGCAGACCAAAAAGAGTATTACTGTTTTTTTCATAGTACAACTTTTAAAAGCGCAGAGCGCAGGACGCAGGGCTCAGGGCTCAGAGCGCAGAGCGCAGGGCGCAGAGCGCAGGGCAGAGGGCTCAGAGCAGAGGGCGCAGAGCCCAGGGCGCAGGGCTCAGGGCTCAGAGCGCAGAGCGGAGAGCGCAGGGCGGAGAGCGCAGAGAAAGAATTATATGAGTGATTTGCGGAAAGCTGTGATCATCTTACTTAATGTGACAAGTTTATCATAGACTTTTGATTTCTTATCATTAGTAATTATACCTCTACGTACGAAAACATATATGATATTTGCACACTCAAAAACAGAGCGCCTGGCTATGTTAAGAAAACTGGCAAATTCTTTATCAGAAAAAGAACCCGATCCTTCAGCTATATTATTTGATATACTCATTGTTGCAGCTCTTAACTGCTCAGCGAACTTGTATAATTTCCTTGAATCTGCAATATCAGCATAATCAAACAGAATATCTGATATTTCAAGCGCTTCTTTCCAGATATCCAACTTTTCAAACCTGAAATCTTCCATATTTAAACTTGTTCTAATTTTTTTGGCCACTGCTGACGCGGAATCTCCGTTCTAGGCCTTTTGCTCTTTGCTCTTTGCTCTTTGCTCTGCGCCCTCTGCCCTGAGCTCTGCGCCCTGCGCCTCGCCCACGCTTCCGCCCCGTCAGTCCCACTGGCATTTATTTGTAACTAATTGAATATGTTCTATGTAAGATCTGTTTCGGATCTTAATGAATCATTATTGCAAGTTACAGCTTACCGGGATCAACAAGGTTTATATTACAAATTCAAACGTGAAATTACATATTCGACAGATCAGCGCCAAACCGTAATTCGCTGAATTTTGCCAATAAAGCCCTCTCCGGGATCTCTTCACCAAAGAAAAACAGGCCCAGATATGTTGAGTATCTCTGTCTGTAACCGCTAAAGAGACATTCGTCAAAAAGGATCTGATATTGATGAATGACAATTGAAATTTGACAAAAGAGACCGCGATATCCAGTATGACTTAATAAGAGAGGATGAGTAATTATGATCAAAAAAAACGGGTGAAGTTGTATACTCCACCCGTTCATTTTATAAATTTTATGAAATTGTCAGTCTTTCACGCAACGTACCGAAAAACAATAATTTTTTGGAGATGCTGCCATGAATACTTTTTTATGTTCAAATGAAAGATATATTCGATAAGCCTCTATCGATGAACTATCTGTTGAGGTGTAATAATTCCCATATTCGCCTATGTATTCATAAATACCGTCAGGAGATTTGTATCCGCCTGGCAAACCAGTAAAGCCGATTTCATCGGTTGCTCCGGTATTAGGGCTCTTCCAGTGGGTTGCTCCGGTTTCTTTCAGTTTGCCTCCTGCAACAAATTGTCCTCCAAGATACTCTATCAGTACTGTCATCTCCTCTTCAGAAGGTACATGCCAGCCGGAAGGGCATAATTTTCCTGTTGCTACCGCATACCAGTTATAAAGGGCACCATAAGTTTCTGCATAAGTGTCAGGGTCTCCGTTATAATATGTATAACCCGGATCGGTAGTTGTAAGCCATTCAGTTGTGGACGGTACAAGTGGGAGCTCCGTTCCATCATTCAAGCTGATTGTCTTGAGGTTCTCAGCTATCCATATCTGTCCGCCGATATCAAGAGTCGAGTATGTATTTCCTTCGATGTCGGTCAGCTTATCGGTAGAAAATACAAGTTCATTCCCGTAAGCTGTTCCAATATTATTGACAGCAAAAGCTCTTGCATAATATTTCATACCAGGGACCAGATCTTCAAGTGATCCCGTAAAATCTCCAAGGCCCTCCCCACTGAGGATTTTGTTTTTATCAATTGTCGGCCCGGGACTTGTGCTCCAGCATATACCACGGGCGGTTACGATCTCCCCACCGTCATTATTTACGCTGCCCTTCACAAGTGCATCACTCTGAGTTACTCCCTCAACCGTTTTGGTCACTACAACCGGTACAGTGGGCTCTTTGAAACAAGAATTCAATAAGGGGACTAAAGCTGCCCAAAGAATCAAGATCCCTGCTTTTAATGTATTTTTCATGATCCTGTTATTTATAATTAGTATTAAACCCGATTCAAAAACCTTGTATATACAGACAAGCAAAAACTAATAATGATATTATCTCAGGCTCGTCAGAATGTAAAATTATTATTACAATCAGTCATAAACAAGCTGTTTTTGACATATGGAAAATACCAATTATAGCATACTCTTTCGTTTAACCATGAATAGATGTCGGTTTTTACCTACATAACAGATTATTCCGGTGAAAACCGGTTTTGACCAATCGCAGAAAATATTACATCAGTTAAATTAATGATTATTTGTCAGCTGATGTCTTTATTGTGTAAATACCATCCGACGAACTGTTTTATCCCCTGACTGAAGTCAGTCTTTGGATTATACGCTATTTCAGATCTTGCCCTTGATATATCGGCATATGTTATATTTACATCACCCTGCTGCATCGGGAGCTTATTGAGAACTGCCTTCTTTCCGAGAGTATCTTCGATTGAGTCAACCATTTTTTCAAGGCTTATTACTTTTGATTCTCCAAGGTTATAAAGACGGTATCCGCCTAAGTTGATCAATGCTCCGTTTATGCCATTTAAAATATCATCAATAAACGTATAATCCCGTGCAGTGGAACCGTCTCCGAAAAATGGAAGCGGTTCCCCTTCGTCGATCAGCCTTGTAAACTTATGGATTGCCAGGTCGGGTCTTTGCCTCGGACCATAAACAGTAAAGAAGCGAAGGCAGGTAATATCGAATCCGTATAAATGTGAATATACATGGCACAGTAACTCTCCGCTTTTTTTTGTGGAGGCATAGGGTGAGATCGGATTATCGACCGGATCAGACTCCGAGAAAGGCAATTTTGGATTATTGCCATAAACAGATGACGATGAAGCAAACAGCATCCTCTTTACTCCTGTCCTTTTCATTTGTCCGAGAAGAGCAAGAGTACCATTAACATTTACATCATAATACTCTTCAACTGCTTCAATTGAAGGTCTGACTCCTGCTTTTGCCGCCAGATGGATTATTACCTCAGGTTTTACTGATGAAAAAACCGACTCGAGGAAATCCCTGTCGCGTATGTCTCCCCTGTACAGCTTAAATGAAGAATTATCTTTAAATCCTTTTATATTGTTCTGTTTGAATTTTTCAGGATAAAAAGGATCGAAATTATCTATACCTGTTACAATATGCTCCCGTTTCAGATAATATTCACACACATGAGATCCTATAAATCCGGCTGCACCGGTAACCAGGATATTCATTTTTTCAGATGCTGTAATAAACAAATCCGTAGTCTGCAAGCTCCTTCCTGCTGTATATATTTCTCCCATCGAGAACAACATGGTCTTTCATGATCCTCTTCATTGCTGGCCACGAAGGGATCCTGAACTCCTTCCATTCAGTAACAAGTAAGACTGCACTGGCATCAATACAGGCATCGTACATATCCCTTGCATAGGTTATATTCAATCCGGTACGTCTGAACTCATTCATAGCAACAGGGTCATAAGCTGTTACTGTTGCCCCGGCTTTTAAAATATTATCAATCAATACAATAGATGGGGCTTCGCGGATATCATCAGTTTCAGGTTTGAAAGAAAGTCCCCATACAGCTATTTTCATCCCTGATATATTGCCATTAAAATGTTTCAGCAGTTTTTCGAATAATACTTTCTTCTGAAGATCGTTCACCTCTTCTACAGCTTCCAATACACGAAGTCTTTTTCCATTAGACTTTGCTGTATGTAGCAGAGCTTTTACATCTTTCGGGAAGCAGGAGCCACCGAACCCTACACCCGGGTAAAGGAATTTATTTCCGATACGGCTGTCGGCCCCCATACCTTTTCTTACCATATTAATATCGACACCCAGGATGTCACAAAGGTTTGCCAGGTCGTTCATAAAGCTTATTCGTGTTGCAAGCATTGCGTTGGCAGCATATTTGGTCATCTCGGCAGAAGGGATATCCATAGAGATTATCCTGTAATTATTAAGCATAAAAGGTCTGTACAGGCGGTCCATCATGTCGCGGGCTTTCTCAGAATCGGTACCTACAATAACACGATCAGGAGCCATAAAATCTTTGATAGCAGAACCCTCTTTAAGGAACTCCGGATTTGAGGCTACATCAAAATCAATTGATACGCCCCTGTTTTGAAGTTCCTCTGCAACGACTTTCTTTACTTTCATTGCCGTACCGACCGGTACAGTGCTCTTATTGACTATCAGCAGGTAGTGATCCATATTTCTGCCGATTTCGCGGGAAGCAGCGAGAACATGTTTCAGATCAGCGCTTCCGTCCTCATCAGGGGGAGTTCCGACGGCAAGAAAGACCACTTCGGCATCATCAAGAACTTCTGTTAAAGTAGTCGAGAAACGTAATCTGCCTGCCTCCGAGTTCTTATGGATCAGTTCCTCGAGTCCGGGTTCATAAATAGGTACGATCCCATTTTTAAGGTTTTTAATTTTATTTTCGTCTGTATCAATACAGGTAACACTGATACCCATTTCAGAGAAACAGGTGCCGGTAACAAGGCCAACATAGCCGGTACCGATAATAATGATATTCATTTATATAAAGAAATTTAATTAAAATCAATAAAACTTACCTGGTTTTGAAAATAAACTATATATAATTCTTGCTCTCCTCTCTGTCGTTTAACAAAACTTGGGAGATAAAATACCTTGGTCTTTGTTTGGTCTCCTTATATATCTTCCCAATGTATTCTCCGACTATTCCAATAGAAAGTAATTGTATACTACCTATAATCCACACGGAGATAATTAATGAAGTCCATCCGGTAACGGTATTTCCTGAAATTTTGGATATGATTGTATAGATAAGTGCTATCAGGCTTAATAAAAAGAGTAAGAATCCCAGTGCTGAAACTATCCTTATTGGCTTTATGCTGAATGAAGTTATACCATCCCAGGCAAAAGAGATCATCTTATTTAAAGGAAATTTCGATCTTCCGGCAAATCTTTCTCTTCTTTCATATTCAACAACTGAGTATTTACAGCCAAGAAGCGGTAATATCCCTCTCAGGAATAGATTCACTTCTTTAAAAGTGCTTAATCTATCTAGAGCCTTTTTACTCATTAACCTGAAATCAGCATGATTGTAAATTAAATCAACTCCAAGGAATCTCATCATTTTATAGAAAAAATGAGCTGAAGTACGTTTAAAATATTGATCAGATTCACGGGAAGATCTTACTCCATATACAATTTCACTACCCCTGTGATACTCATTTAAGAACTTGTCGATTGCATCAATATCATCTTGTAAATCAGCATCTATTGATATTACAACATCAGCAAAATCCTTTGCTACCATCAAGCCGGCAATAATAGCATTTTGATGACCACTGTTGTGTAAAAGATTTATACCGCAAAACACCGGATTTTCATAATGAAGTCCCATTATCAAACCCCATGTGTTATCCTTTGATCCATCATTGACAAACAATATTTTACTATCACCATGAATTTGTTTTTTTTCAATCAGATAGACTATCTTCCCTAGTAATTTACTTGATGCATCAAGCAAAACTGCATCCTCATTATAACAAGGAACAACTAAAAATAATGTGTCCATAATTTCGAAGAATGCTTTTGAAAATATAAATGATACTTTATTATTGAGCTTTCCGAAGTTTAATTAGCTCAGAATTTCCCAGGGAACCAATTCCTGAGTTTGTAGTGAATAGTAATGAAACCATTACAAGAGATAATAAAGCTATCAAGGTGAAGTAAAAGCAAGAATCATTACTTAATTGAAAGAATATCAGGAATAAGTATAACATTACCCAAAAAGAAGTCGTGAACACAGGTTTGATCTCTGAGTAAAGGATCTCTAAAAACAGGGGTATCATTATTATAGTATAGTGTATCAAAAAACCGGGATAGATCAGTAAAGATAAAGGAAGGAATATGAGGAAAGATAACTTGTTTTTGAATCTGTAAAACCTATAAGAGGCAATAGCTGTCAATGCTGTTAGAAAGAAGGAAAGTAACAGGGTTAGATGAGGAATTTTCGATTTAAAATTATCTAAACCGAAATCAGTGCTTACTCGCGATAAATGAGCGTATAAGGATTGGTTTATTGATTCAACATACTGAAACTCCTGAATCCTATCGGTAGGAGGTGATTTTAAATAAGAAATGAAATTATTAAATCCAAACAGGCTACCAGTAATAATGATCAGTATTAAGCCTGTACAAATTAATGATATTAGTGAATCCCACCGTCGATTTATAATTAGATATAGACATAATACTATAGCCAGAGGTTTTATCATTACGGCCAATGCCAGGAACAGACCTGATTTCCAATTTTCAAGATTTTTATATGCAAGCAAAATAAAGAACAAAAAGAAGAAATTTGTCTGGCTATAAAAAATTGTTGTAAGAACTCCCGGAAATAACAAAGCAATAACTATAATAGCAGGGATATCAAGACTTTGATTAATTTTAGGTCTGAACAATTGTATAATTAGAGTTACATCAATAACTTGGAATAAAAAAACAAGGATTTTCCAAAAAATATTTGCTGTTTCGATATTAAATAAACCAAGAGGGGCAAATATTGACATGGTAATGGGTGGATAAATAAAACCCACTTTCAATACCTGATCATGAAAAAGGGAATCTGTCTCAACTGCTGACTTTAAAGAATTATAAATACTATTAATATTGTCAGGATCATAAAAATTTAATCCTGAAATACCAAGCTTACCGTATAAATAGAATGCATAAAAATCCCAGTCTTGTATAGGAGATATTATACTATAATGTTTGTAGATCGTATATGCTAAACTGATTACGAGTATAACCAATAAGATACCAGATGCAAAAGGTGTATACTTCTTTTTCTTATTTAATAATACTGTACCAAATAACAAAGTAATTACTATGATCTTAGTTACATTATCATTAAATGTAAAATAAAAAACTGTGATTACAAGAATTGATAAAAAGACACCAATTAAAAAATGTCTGCTTTTTAGGAGCATCTTTAATTTGCTGTCATTTAGTTTTAGATCAAACATAATTAATGATAATATAAACTATGTTGAATTCTGCAGAGAATTGACTACTATTTACTTAATAATTCTCTTCATCGTAGAAATACCATATCTCGGATCGGATATTTAGTCAAACTTAATATTTATAAGTACCGTCTTATTTAGAATATATGCAATCCAGAATAACAATATGGGGACTATCAGAGTAAACATACGTGTTTCTGCAGAGCCAAGAATACTTCCAAAAAAATAGAACAATGAGAAAATAAGTAGAAATCTTATCGGGAAAAATATTCTTCTCCAATTTATAACTGTTGGAATAAAACAAAGAAGAATAAAAACTGAAATAATCCCGTTAAATGGTAACCTAAGCAATGTTGCCGGTTTTTGAGCTGTATATGAATATGGAAAATTGAATATTATTCGGCCAATATTACAAAAACAATTTTTAATAAATTTCAATGGATGGGTCTTGATGTTCTCAATGGCGATTTTTTTTAATTCATCATCTCTTTCAATACCCTTGTAACTAAATATTATTTCAAAAGACTTGCGATGATTCGATTTTATTAATTCTTCTCCACCCGGTATAAGATCGTGATTTTTTATTGCATTTGAGTCCAGGCTAAAAGTATGGAAAGGATACCAGCTACCATATTCTTTTTCAAATGGCGTTGACATCCAGTATAAAGTATCTCCACCGTTAGTGCTAAAGTAAAAAATCCTGCCAGTAATTGCATATGTATAAACTGAATATGGTAATATAGTAATAAATGCTGTAATCAAGGCAATAAATCCTTTAGTTAAGTTTTCCTTCTTCTTTATTATTAAAAGAAACAACAAATTACCAATTAACATAAAAAATAAAACATAGCTGAATATTGGTTTTGTCAAAATTAGATACCCTATCAAAAACCCTGCTAAAATAAGATATCGCTTACCATTCTCTTGTCTATAGGATTTAATCAGGCTGTAAATAATTGATATAATTAAGAATATTGCTAATATCTCGTTGTGAATTATCGGAATGTTTTCATAGGTGTTAGCATAACAACCCCAAAAAATGCTAAAAATTAAAGTATATTTTAAGCTTAAAAAAATTCTTAACGTTTTATAAAATAATATTATTGAAAAATAGTGAAGGAATGCATTAAATAATGTTATACAAGTCAACGGTAACTTTAATGCTACGAGCGGGGCAAGTATTAAAGAGTATCCTGGCCCGTTCCCGAGTTCTATATCAGGAGCAGGAGGCGAATAATATCCATGAATCAGATTACTAGCAAAAAATAAATATCTATTCTCATCTCCAAAGGTTCCATGAGTCGGATATAAAAAAACAATAGCGATCGAGAAAACCAGGAAAGGAGAAAAAAGTATATATGGATTCTCTAATACTTTCTTCATTATTATATGTAGATTAAGATTATAGTCATTTTTGTCTTCTTTTTGATGAAGTACCAAGGTGAAACAACTCTTCGAAATATCTTTTGCTCTGCAAACTTAGAAAACCAAGGCTTAGTACCTGTATTGCCAGCATTAAAGTTATGCCTCCAACAATAAATGCATGAGGACGGGCTTTAAAAACCTGTCCTATCGCCATAGAAAACCTATCATCTACAAACTGAGGATCTATCGAGATTTGCGGCATTACCTGAAATGTATTTATAAAGATCCAAATAATAATATATAGTGCTATCAGAAATAACAAAACACCAAATCCAATAAAAAAGACATAAGGCCTGAAAATAAATCCTGCCATAAGTCCGGAAAAAAAAGTCTTTAAAATTCTCATTCCTGATGTTCTTTTCTTTCCGACCTTATTCTGCTCTGTCCAGTCAAGATGAGCCGGTATCTCAATTATCCTTGCTCTGAGTATCATAGATTTATACAGGATTTCCGGATTAATCTCATAATCCTTGGTCTTAAGATTAAGATTTTTAATAAATTCTGTTCTGTATCCTCTGACCATACCCGTAAAAGTATGCAGCTTTTCCTGTGCTGCAAATCTCATAAATCTATTTACCCAGCGGCTCATTATTTTCCTCATAAATGGCACCGCAGTAACCCGTCCTCCTTTCATATAAGGCGATGCGATAACCAAATCAGCTTTTGTGCTTACCAGTGTATCCAGTAACTTCTCAATGTGATAAGGCGCATAGCTGAGATCAATATCAAGCGTAACTATATACTCTCCTGAAGCATTAGCAAAGCCGGTCTTCAGTGCATTACCAAGGTTCAGATTGACAATATGATGTATAACTTTGATATTGTCTTTATTTTTACTGAACTCCTCAGCCAGTTCTCCTGTCCTGTCTTTACTTCCGTCATTGATAAAAACAAGCTCCCAGTCAAACCTGTCTTCAAGTCCTTTCATATATTCCGAAATGACCGTAAGATTAGAAGCAACAATTGCTTCTTCATTATACCCGGGGATTATTAAAGAAACCTTAGGCTTTGTTTTGTTTTCCAGTTTTATTTCTTCCATCAGAACAATAATTAATGCTATAAAAATATCTCAATTACTTTACAGATTTCAGCTGAACTAAGGTCGGAAGTGAAACAAGGTTAAAACCAGACTTTAATTCTTTCAGGACAGCTTTAAAAACAAGTACCTTTTTCTCCGTAGTGTTATTCATTCCAGGGAAAAAGGCCAGCCTGGTAATCTTATCTCCACCTATTATGTCAAGAGGATGCAAGAGATAGCTGACCGGAGTTCTCGTAATTCTGCATAAAAAGAGAGAACATTTCAGATAGACCTTCATAAGCCACATTGAAATATTGCTAATATAAATCAGATAACTAAGATGGAAAGGTATCTTGAAAACCGGCATCGTTGTAACAGGTATTTCTACTAACTTTTTCCCGTCTCCAAGATCATGATAATATGGCTTAAGCTTCCTGAATCCTTCACTGAATTTCCCAAAAAGTTCCTTTCTTGCTTTCTTCTCTTCCTTCGAAAGATCAGATTTCATAAAATAATATTTTCTTGCCAGTGGTCCTAAATAGGTTGGAAGCGTCGAAGCATCATACAGATATCCTCTTTTCTCCAGTACTTTAAGCAGATCATTACTCCAGCTGAATCCCGGACCACGGAAACCTTTTGGTTTCTGGCCTGTGGCATTTTCAATCGCTTCTTCTGCTTCAATTATTTCCTTCTCTATCTCTTCATAAGAATAGCTCTGCAGCCACGATTCATGATTATATGAGTGATTGCCAACATCGTGTCCTCTTTCCGTTATCATTCTCAGGTATTTCCTGTTTTCCTCCGACTCAGTATCCTTCCCTACTATAAAGAATGTTATTTTCAACCCAAGCTCGTCCAGAATGTCCAGAACATGCGGAATAAAAATATCGAAGTATGAAGGATATTCCTCCCATCCCTCATCGCCGTGGATCTTCATATAGGACCACTGGTTGTCAAGGTCGAGGGAGAGGGCTGCGAGGGGTTTCTGGTGTGGCATAATTTGTATTTTTAGAAGAGAGCACAGGGCATAGAGCTCAGAGCTCAGAGCGCAGAGCGAAGAGCTCAGAGCGAAGAGCTCAGAGTAAGAACTATATTAGAGATTTGCGAAATGCTGTGATCATCTTACTTAATGTGAGAAGTTTATCATATACTTTTGATTTCTGATCATTTGTTATAATATTTCTTCGGACAAGGATATATATGATATTTGCACACTCAAAAACAGAGCGCCTGGCTATGTTAAGAAAACTGGCAAATTCCTTGTCGGAAAAGGAACCCGATCCTTCAGCTATATTATTTGATATACTCATTGTTGCTGCTCTGAACTGCTCAGCGAACTTGTATAATTTCCTTGAATCCGAAATATCAGCATAATCAAACAGAATATCTGATATTTCAATCGCTTCTTTCCAGATATCCAACTTTTCAAACCTGAAATCTTCCATATTTAAACTTATTCTGCTGCTTTTAGTTCTTCGCTCTGCACCCTGTACTCTCTGCTCTGCGCCCTGAGCTCTGAGCCCTCTGCCCTTCGCTTCCGCTATCTCGGAATTTCGTCACTCCGTTCCTCAATCTGCGCCCCAGACCTCCGGTCTGGATAAGCTTTCGCCCCGTCAGTCCCATGATCGGACCAACAAAGTATAAGAAAAACCGAGTCTAAAATTAACCGTATGAAGAGTCACTGCCAAACTGTATTATTAACGATTTGACAGAGTTATACACGGATTTAAAACTTTTATCCTGAAATCTAATATGCCAGTATTTGCGATCAGGTTATTTAAAACAGCAAAAACCTCATTCATCAAATATTTCCAGTGTTTTGATAAAAGAAGGTTTTTTGCTGTTAATGTTTCGTTTCCGTAAAATCTCCTGGCACTTTCTGATACCCGTCATTAAGAGCCCCCCTTGTTAAGTATTTCATCCAGTTTTGTTTCAGCTATACTTATTGTTTCATTTACGTTAAGTGTGCCGTTCACAATCTGTGCTGAATTAATTATATAATATCCTTTTAATGAGGTGAATATTGTTGGTAACTTGTCTGAGTAATTTAACACCGGCAAAGTAAAGACCCTTCTTTCTGATGCCATATTAAAATGAATGACATCATCATCCGATAGCTCAGGGTACATCTTATAGAGCGCTCCCAGAAAGTGGTTTCTGATCTCTTCTTCAGATCTGTCAAAGAGTTCATTCTCTGGCTCAACATATTTTGGAAGATAAACCAGGTAATAGTTCTCAAGCTCTTTCTTATCGACAAGGGCAGTCATTTCAATTATACCAGTAAAAGGAGGCCATGTATCAGTAATATTAGTAACATAATACTGAGAAACAGGTCTTCTAAGCAGGACTGAGGGACAAACGACCCCTAGATATCTAATCACACTGTGCTTAGCGATTTCGGTTTCAGTAAACGAGGGTGCTATGCTTACCGAGATATCAGACGGGAGAGTTGAAATAACCTGGTCAAACTCATATTCAGTTGATGACATTGTCTCTATCCTGATCTTATCTCCATCACGAACTGTTACATTTTTTACCTGATTATTAAGCAGTATTTCCACACCCAATGTCTGAAGCTTCTCAGTATAAGCTCTGTTTATTCTTTCATATCCTCCAGTAACATATCCGAACATCTCTTTTTTCAGTCCTGTTCGTCGTGCTGCATACATCCTCTGGATTGTCGACCAGATAAATGATGCTGAAGTATCCTTGTAATGATCTCCCAGCTTGGCTTTAAGTAAGGGCAGCCATATCTTATCAAAAACATTCTTCCCTGACCACCTTAATAACCATTTTTCAAGAGGGATTTTCTCAAGCCGTTTCCCATTCTTAATAAGTGACGCAGTTATTATTGTAATACCAAGTCTTAACTTTCCAAATAAGCTTATAGGTGGAAATTTAAGGTATTCAAAGATATTTGACATGGAATACAATCTGCCCCCGGAAAAAAATCCCGTTTTCGTCTCAACCCAGTTCAATTCATTTTCCAGTCCGATTTCCGTCAATACTTTTCTTGTATTCAGGTCCGACATAAGTATGACATGATAGAACTTATCCCAGGTCACTCCGTTCATATCTATAGTCCCGGCAAGGCCCCCGGGCTTCTCAGATGATTCGAAAATTGTCACTTTATGGCCCTTTTGTGCAAGACGCAGAGCCAGGGTCATTCCCATGATGCCGCCACCGATTATGCACCAGGATTTGGATTGATCTGTCATATTTTTATATTATAGATGAAATTTGTTTGGACCAGAGAACAGCAGTGACTCATGGCAAAGGGCTCAGAGCAAAGGGCTCAGAGCGCAGGGCGTAGAGCGCAGGGCGCAGAGCGCAGAGCTCAGGGCAGAATGTTTACTGCGAAAATCTGCGAGATATTTTTTCTCACTGAGACTCGCAGATACAGTTCGCTGAGTTCCGCAGATTTATTTTTTTAACAGCCTTTCACTGCTCAGATATGCGCATTCCACCAGACGTGATTTGAATCTATTAAATTCAGGAACCATTTGAATCCTGCCCGTATTCGCTATCTCACACCCTGTGGAACATGTCTTAGCCAGTCGCTGGACATCACTGAATTTCACTTTATTATACTCGTCGAAAGCGTAGTTCGAGTTATAAAAATCAATAAGTCCGTTCAATTCATTTGCCAAACCCATTTCCATTGCTCTGAAACTTTCAAAGACAAAATCTATGAATTTATTATCAGGTTTTTCTGATCCTCTTCCGATACCTGTATAACTGATCTTTTTATTCTCAAACTGCCGGGCCGAATAAATATTACACCCGTCCATCAGACCTTTGACATTGCTGAAAGAGATAATTTCACTGAATCTGTCAATATATTCCTTGTGGGCAGAACACATAAAAACATAATCAGCTCCTTTCAATGCTTCATTCATGTTTCTTGTGAAAAAAGTATCCTGCTTAAACTTCAGAAGATTCTGGTCGTCCTTTTTTACATAAGGATCGTGCATTATATATCTGATCCCGGCTTCTCTCAGGTAATTTGCCAGTGCCAGTGTCGGAGAATTACGAGTATCTTCTGAATTGAACCTGTAAGCAACTCCTAGCAATGCTATCTTACTGTCCTTCATATTCCCGAAAGCCTTTTCAGCCAGTTTAAACGTATGTACGGGAGATTCATCATTTATCAGCCTTGAATTCAGAATAAGACTATGGGAAGTATCCTGCCCTGTTTCAATTTTCCTCCACCATAGCAGGATGCCGTCTTTTGGAAGACAATGCCCCCCTACTCCCAGCATAGGGATAAGTATCCCACCACTTGGAACGGCATTAGGATCTGTTGTAGCTTTATCCGACTGTGAAAGCAGTGAATTGACCTTATCTCTTACCTCATAGAAATCGATATTATTACTGTCGCAGTAACGGACTATTTCAGTTGAAAAGGCAACCCTTACATCCCTGTATGCATTTTCAAGTGTCTTGACAATTTCAGCAGTAAGGCTGTTTGTCTGGAAAACAGTTCCTTTAGTTACAATATTCTTATACAGATGTGCTATCAGCTTTGGTGTTTCGGGGTGCAGACCACCGGCAAGCTTGTCGGAATCCTGAACTCTTTCAACCAGTCTGCCGGGCATTACACGGTTTGGACTGTTTCCCAGAAGGATATCCTTACCTTCCACAAGACCATATTTCTTAAAATGCTCCCTCATGAGAGTATCCATGGATGTGGGAGCGAGAGTCGATTCAAAAATTACTAACGGTACCTTGTTTTCAGGTTTTTTACTTAGTGCTTCAGCAAGATTTTCGAGGGCTCCGAACATCGGACCGTAATCCGGTTCAAAACCTTTTTTATCGGTCTGGACAGAGACAAGTATCACATCTGCATCAGAGAGTTTGTTGAAATCACTTGATGCAGACAATATTCCATTATCCACAGAAGCTTTTGTAATCCTGTCAAGATCGGGTTCAATACCACCGATCACTGATCTTCCACTGTTAATTGCATCCACTTTCCAGCCTGAATTGACTGAATTTCGCTGGACTACAACCACCTTTGCGGGTTTTTCAGTGCCTATCCTTATTCTGGCATGTGCAAGCATAGCCGCCATTGGCATTCCTACAATACCGGGTCCGATGACACCGATCTTTTCTACTTTCCAGTTTTCCAATTTAACAGGCGATTGTTTACTTTCCATAATTTGAATAATAATAAGATTAAACAGTTATTAAGTTTATAATTAATTTAGTTGTTCGTCCGAATCCTGCACCCTGCACCCTTTACGCTGCGCGGAATCGTCGCTTCTTCCGCTATCGCGGAATCGCCTCTGCGCTCCGAGCACCATGCACCATGCACCTTGCATCCTGCACCATATAGTGGCTTGGGAGGTTATCGGTCTATTGTTTATCAATAAATTGCTGAAACCATAATTCGAGGCACAGGATCCCCCATAGTCCCCGTCCGAAAGGACGTTCGGCTGAAATAAGCTCCTCTACATATTTTGAGTTAATAATATTTCTTTCGCGGGCATTTTTAGATAAAAGAGTATCAAGTATAAAATCTTTCGCATTGTTCTTAGCCCACAGATGAAGAGGTACCGGGAATCCCATTTTATCTTTTCTGTTCATTATTTTTTTTGGCATTATGTCTTTGATTGTCCGTCTGAACAGATATTTCATTTCACCCCCTTTGAATTTCATACCAGCAGGCATATGGGATATAAGATCGACGATTCTCCGGTCAAGAAGAGGGACCCGTGATTCAATTGATGCAGCCATGCTGACCCTGTCTTCGACCTGCAGTAAAGCCGGGAGACTGGCTATCATATCAAAGTGGGTCATCTTGTTATAATAGCTTAAGGTATCGGGATGGTTGAATAATACTGAGAACTTTTCAAAAGTTTCGTTAACATCATAACCTTTAAGAAATGATTTATCGAGGAACTCTTCAGAAGCGCCCATCCTGTTTATCAGACGGAAATAGCGTTTATCCATTGGTTCAAATACATCATTACCCCAGAAGTCCCTGATCATTGGCGTGTATGCTTTTAAGTTCGGCAGGTTTGGCAGAATTGACTGGAGAGATACAATATGTTCTTTTTCTTCATTATTTTCGTTTATAGCGCCCTTGATCGCCTGCTCCAGGTATGCTACAAGATATCTTGCATAACCGCCGAAAATTTCATCTCCACCCTGACCGCCAAGCACAACCTTTACATGTTGTGAAGCCAGCTTTGAAACAATATACTGAGGGAAAACACCGGGACCTGCAACAGGTTCATCAAGATGCCAGATCAGTTTCGGAATAAGATCGATGAATTCCTGTTCAGTGGGAAAGACTTCAAAAAGCTGAGAGTTAGCGACGCGTGCTGCTTCCTTTGCATATTCAAGTTCATTGAATTCCGGTCCTTCCTTGAAAGCGCCTGTAAATGACTTAAATTGACGGCCGTATTTACACGCCGACATTATTGTCACAAATGACGAATCAAGACCGCCGCTCAGGTAAGATCCCAGAGGGACATCACTCCTGAGCTGCTGGGATATAGTCTGATCAAGAATTTCACCAAGCCTAACAATGAAATACTCTTCGGTGTGATACCTGTCAATTTTAAAATCAGGTTCCCAGTATTTTATCCGGTTTATTTTGTTATTACTTAGGTTTATTGTCATATAATGACCGGGAAGTACCTTATAGATATTCCTGAATAATGTTTCTTCTCCCAGTATAAACTGAAAAGTAAGATACTCATAAAGACTCTGAGGTTCATAAGCAGGTTCAACATCCGGATGCTTAAGTATTGTTTTTATCTCGCTTCCAAATAAGATCTTATTCTTATCCTGGTACCAGTACAGAGGTTTGATCCCGAAATGATCCCTCGCTATTAACAGTCTGTTTTTTGATTTATCATAAATAATGAAAGCGAACATACCATTAAGGCTGTTAATGAAGTTATCACCGTATTCTTTATACAGATGCAGGATGACTTCTGTATCGGAAGTTGTGTGGAATTTATGACCTTTACTCTTCAGTTCTTCTTTTAGTTCGATATAATTGTATATCTCACCATTAAAAACAATTGTACAGTTGTCATACGTCATTGGCTGCCTGCCTGTTGATAAATCAATTATTGATAATCTCTTGTGAAAGAAACCGATGGAACCATCGTTGAAATATCCTTCTTCGTCAGGACCTCTATAATCGATAATCGAAGCAATTTCTCTAAGCAAATTATCGCTAATAACCTTTCTATCTTTATTTATGATACCAATAAATCCACACATCTATTTTCCTAATTAATTGTTTGACTGCTTTTCTTTGTATTTAAGGTAGGCGACATAATACTATTTATCAGATATAACTTTGTCATATTCGCTTTTAGTTAGCAATGCAATATTGCGCCAATTATATGGTTCCAGATTGTAGTTGACAGGTTCAAATCTAAGTGCTAATAGCTGATCAAGTTTTTTAGTAAGTGATTCTATATCTCCTGATCTAAAAAAACTATCTTTTGATAGTCCAATTTGCTTATTAGCTCCTATATCACTTGCAAGGACAGGTAGATTGTAACTCATTGCTTCAAGAAGAGATAGAGGTAATCCTTCATTATAAGAAGATATTACAAATAACCTTGCATGACTATACAACTGCTGTAATTTTTCACCTTTTACAAATCCCGGAAAAATAATATAGAGGGAATTACCTAATACTTTCAACCTTTTAGAATATAGAGTTTCATGATCCGCATCCCCGGCAATAACTAATTTTAAATCGTTAGGTCTAGTTCTTTCAAAAGCATTAATTAGAAGATCAAATCCCTTCTCCTCAACCAGACGTCCAACAGCAAGTATATATTCCCTCCTCTTTAAACCAAGATCTTTAATAAAATCGTCATTATTAGTTACTTGAGGTGTTCTTACTCCATTATTTATATTAATGAACTTTAAGTTTACTCCTAGTTTTTCTTTTTGAAAATTGCTAACAAAGATTACCCTATCGGCAAACTTAATTGACACATACTCAGCTAATTTAAGGAATGTCTTTATTAACGGTGACCATTTGCTATGTTCATAATTTGGACTATGATAAGTTAATATCACTTTCAATCCAACAATTTTAAGCAAAGGGTTAAATATCCCAGGTCCGATATTATGAACATGTACAATTTCAGGTCGTTTAATTATGCATATTACTGTACAAAGAAACGAATGAAAGAAAGCTTCAAATCCCGGAATTTTAGTTGATGGCAAATCAATGAAAGAAATATTTTCATAATTATCCATTCCATTAATGATATAAGGTTTTCGTCTAAATACTGTAACAGAATAGCGTTTGGATGCAACCAGAGAATAAAGATTTTCGCAATGTTCCTCAACACCTCCCTGAATATTGGGGAAACCTCTGGTTCCAAAGACAAATATATTCATAAATTCAGGCTATTCTTATTCTCTTCCCCGTTGCCAATCTGATTTTGTTCATTAAAATCCAATTAATTGGAATCCAGGGGCGTCTCAGCATGTCGTGTCTCTCTGTAACAATAAAAGCACAGTTTCTTTCACATGACTTAACTCTTTCTTTCATATGTTTTGCAGCTTCTGAATCCATAATTTCCTCAAAGGACTTCTCTTTAATGTTACCGATAATCCATTCCTCCCCACTTCCATTACATGGGCTGACATTACCAAATGGATCGATAAAGAAGAAATCACTTAGCGCACCACAATGGGGACGGTAACCAGGAGCATCGCCTCTTAACCTTTGATAAATGCTTTTATTAAAATATGCCCTACCATAGTCTTTAAGCTTGTTTTTAAACCCAAGCCTTTTTGATGTTAGCAAAGCCATAAGAAATTGCTCATGAGCTAATAGAGCTTCACTACTTGTTATCTGGTTATCATCTTTATGAAAATACCATGAATTATGCACTACTGAATTCCCTAACTCGACATTAAGATAAGATGATAATTCATAAAGAGGGATTAGATCTTTATAATTGTCAGGACTAATTACTACAGAGAATCCGATATTTTTACATTTAGTCTTTTTTAACTCTAACATAGTTCTTAATGCATGATCAAATCCATCCTTGGTTCCTCTTTTTAAATCGTTCAACGCCGGTAATCCTTCAAGGCTGACTCTGATTAGAATATTTGGGAATTTATTAGCTAGATTTATTATCTTTTCAGTATAGAATCCATTTGTACTAAGCTCAAGCAAACTTGCTTTAGGATACAGAATTTTGAAAATATCTTCTATGTCATCGCGAAGTGTAGGTTCTCCTCCTGTTATGTTTATTCTTAATCCAGTCGGTAATTTTTCATAAAATTTTGGTTCTAATTCTTCCTTTGGATCACTTTGAAATTTCCAAATATTACACATATTACAGTGTGCATTACACCGATAAGTTGTAATAAGGCTTGCTTGAATAATATTCTTCATACTTATTTTGTCTTTTCGTCCGTTTTGCCAGGGAATGCTTCCCTATAATTAGTTTAAATTGATAAATATGAGTTTGATTATAATGAACTATAGATATGAATTAACTTTTTATAATAATTTTCAGAATTGAAATTTATTCTGGATTTTTCAGCAATATCAGTCATATTAAAATCCTCAGAATGTTCCATCAGGTAGGATATTTTACTTTTCAAATCGTCAATATCTCCAGGTTTAAATAATAAACCATTAGTCCCATGATGAATAAGTTCAGGTATTCCTCCAATATTCGCTCCAATAACAGGAGTACCTAAACATAATGATTCTAATGCACTCAATGGATTATTCTCATACCATTCTGATGGAATAACGATAAAATGTGAAGCTTTAAGAATTTCTTTTATCTCATCCCAGTCTTTAAATCCCATAAATTCAATGTGTTGTCTTTGATATTTTTTTTTAAGCTCACCCTCTAATAATCCGGTTCCTATTATCTTCAAATCATATTGAGGAAGCTCTAGGGCGGCTTTTAAAAGAGTTTCTATCCCCTTTTCATTTGATAATCGCCCAACATAACAATAGAAACTTTCCTTGTTCACATAAGCATCTCCTGCGAGTTTTTTATCGCTGATAAAGTTATGTAAACTTATAAGTTTTTCAGGATTATATCCACCTTGAAGCATTTTGTTTAATAGAAACTCACTTGGACAAATAAAGTAGTCAGTAGAATTAGAAATCTTATTCTTATTCCAGAACTTCGCTTCGGCGTAAGCCAAAAAACTGGCAAGTATATTGTTTTTAAGACATTTATATCTAACCGCATTATACTTTATTTTAAAACATAATTCACAAGGTTTATTATCACGTAAACAATCATATCTGGGACAAAGTAATTTGTAATCGTGAAGGGTCCAGATTACAGGAATCCCTCTTTTATGGGCTATTTCAGCAAGTACCGGTGATAACTGAGAATGGATATTATTTAAATGGACTATGTCAGGTTTAAAATCCTTTATTAACTTATTAAATTTTCTCCTTACATCTAAAGCTCCAAAAGGACGCATTATTGCAAAGAGTTTGTCTTTCATTTTGCTTCCATTAAAATCTATCTCCTTAGGGAAATATTCAGAAAAGTATGATCTTAAGTTATATTGATGTTGCATTGAAAAAACTGCAACATCATGTCCTTTTTCTTTCAGAAGTCCTTCAAGTTCGATAGTATATATGCAATCCCCACCACGCGAATAATAATATTTATTAGCCAACAGGATCTTCATAAAATCTAATTCTTATTAACTAAACCTGAATAAATCTCTAAAAAACGATCAGTCATAACCTTGATATCAAATTTTGACCTGACCATTTTTCTTCCCTCATTTCCTAATCTATCACATAATTCCTGATTTTCGAACAAGCATCTTATTTTCTCATTCAATTGATCTGAACAGGCTGAATCTATCAGGTATCCATTTTTATTTTCAAATATTATTTCATTAGTACCTCCTCCACGTGTTGCAATTACTGGTTTCTTTAATGCCATATATTCTATGATAGAATTTGATATCCCCTCACCATGGACCTTAGAATTTGTTAATAAAACTCCAATATTAAAAGTATTAATTATCGATTCGACATCTGATCTTTTCCCAAGTAATATTATTTTTTTTAGAAGCATATCTGGTACCAAGCTTTTTATGTCATCAAACCGGGTACCATCCCCTACCAGTAAGAATCGTATTTTTTCTATTATAGAGGTGAGGATTATTGCTGATTCTATTAAAGTTTTATAGTCTTTCCTATCCTCGAAAGCAGCTACCATACCAACAATGAAAAGATCTGAAGAACGACCTTCAAATATCTCTTCTCGGACTAAATCCGGGTGTTTTAAATTATTGAAACGATTTAGGTCTACACCATTATAAATACATATAGATTTATTCCGTGGAGCATGATAAGCTTCTAAACCCGAATAGGAATTCCCGACAATGACATCCGAGAAAGGGAATAATATCCTGCCTCGTAGCCAATGCTTATTAAAGAATTTCCATCTCTGAGGAGAATCAACTATCATCCCATTTACCAGTTTTATATTCAATATTTTGCATGCTGGAATAGCATACATGTTAGTCATACTATCCCAACAATGTACGATATCCGGTCTATATTTCTTACATAGACTATAAAACTTCCTGAAAATACTAGTGTCTTTTTTCGTTTTCCTTAGAATAAAGTAATATTCAATGTTTAACTCGAAAACATCTGTATAATGAATTTCTTTACTCATTAAAGCTAATCGGAATTCTACTCCGGGAACTTGATGTAAGGCTTTCATAAGTTGGACTAATCTCCGCTCTTTTCCTCCTGCCGTTAAACTGTCTATAAAGAATAGTATTCTCATTTATTAGCCTTTACAATAGAATTGCGTTTTTATACTAAATTAAAAAATAAGGATTTCCAGAAATAACTAATATTAAATCTGTCATTGTATCAATTAAGGACTTAATTAAAAGAAGGTTAATTATATGAATTTAGATTCATTTGTTCGAGGTAGTTGATAGCTTTACGTGTCTCGTTTTTATTGTTAAAATTATCAAATACGCAGATTTTCCCTTTTGCTCCAACATTTAAGGCATACTCATAATTATTAATTATTTCAAAAATCTTTTCAGCAATAGAATTCTCATTGGGTTTGCAAAAAAATATATTAAATCCATCTATAAGAAATTTTCCTGTCTCTCCCGTTTCAGTCGCAATTACCGGATTTCCGGTTGCTAAATACTCCCCCAGTTTAGTAGAGAAACCATAATTTGCCTGAATACTTGCTGGTCGGGCGAAAATTAGTATCCGAGCTTCATGTAATATTTTTATCATATCATTATGAGTTCTATACCCGTATAGATTAACTTTACCATTTAAATTAAGTTCATTAATAAGATTCAGATATTTTTTTATCTGGATTTCACTATGTGCTTTCCCATAGAGTTGTAAACAGAAATCTGGGTATTTAGCAACGACCATGGAAAATCCCTTAATAATCAGATCCACTCCTTCTTTCTGATCATCTAAAACTCCTGAAAATACAATATTATTATTCTTAGAGACATTCTCTTTTTGGAAAAGATCAACATCTACAATCATAGGTAAAATATAAATAGGTTTTTTATATCCTCTTTCATCTTTAAAATAATTTGCCAGGTTTTGAGTAATTACAAATAGACTATCAAAGACATTATAGTGAAATCGGAGAAACAAATACCTTGTTATAAAACTTTTCCCGGAAACTCTGACCGAAGGATGTTCGGTTTCTTCCTTTATTAATCTTGTATGTTTAATTCTTGATACAATTTTCAGGGATATCGCTGGAAGAAATTCCCATGAATAATAGAATATTAAAGTTCTCTTTTTCACAATCCTTAAGCAAATAACGAATATTAGTATGAACTTGAAATACTCATCAAAAATCCTTTTTATTTTATATGGACTCTTTCTTGCCGTACAAAAGATATTTTTAAACCTAATCCCTTCATATTCACCTTCAACAGGATTTTCTACCGTATCATCAATTTCATCGTATTTATACATACTCAGGATTTGAGTATGTATTCCATTTGAAATAAATCCTTTACTTAATGAAGTGATTCTGGCAGTACCAGCCATCCCATAGGGAAATGCTTCAGATGTTACAATCAAAATATTGCTTATCGTATTACTTTTCATTCAAAAAATAAACACTACTTAAGCTTATATTGTGTGGATACTATTTTTCATTAAATACATATTTATATATGCCTTCCAGTTCTTTAAGAATTTTCTCAGGAGAATGTCTTTTTAAAGCAACCTCTCTGGCAAATTTACCTGCATATAAAGCTTTTTCATAATCATTGACAAGATCAATGAGTAATCCTGCTAAATCAAATTTGTCATACGGATTAAATAGGAATCCTGTTTCCCAATTCTGAATTAAACTTTTTGTACCCCCAACGAAAGATGCCAGTACAGGCATACCTAACAACATCGCCTCACATATGCTATTAGAACTATTATCCATATATGATGGATGAACATAAAAATGACAAGTAATTAATTGTTTTACTAATTCATTTGCCCTTATCTGACCAAAAAATTCAATTTTATGCTTTTCACTATTTTTTTTCTGTCTTTTTTTTGCAATCTTATTTAGTAAATCATCTTCATCTAAACCAATAATCTTCCAGGAAATTTTATATTCTTGCAATAAGTTCATTGCATCATAAATCAGATCCAATCCCTTGAAAGGATGGGATGAAATAATACTTGCAATAATTATTTCATCTCCGGTATTTAATATTGAGGGTTGAGCCCATATGTCTTTAAAGAACTCTTGACGAAGCATTTCCTCACAATGAAAATATTTTATGCCAGGATTTACCAGTTTCACGTAATTTCTATCCCATTCTGTTCTCCCTATAAAATATTTGAAATTATTTAATATTAATTTCTCTCTCTTAGCTTTCTTTTTAAAGTATTTGTATTTATTCATGAACGTAAGTCCGCGAATAACCGAACTGATGTCACTTCTTAGAAAAGCTTTAAATTTACTTATACCGGGCGGAAAATATACATCTGTAATAGGTCCTATTAAACCTTGTATATTAAATAGGATTTTCTCTGATCTGTTCATAAGGATTTTCCCAAATCCCGATTCTGTGCCAAATACATGGATTATGTCAGGTTTAAAATCTTCGATGATTTCATCGAAATGTTTTGGATCTTCATCATCTAAAATTGTCAGATGCCGAGATTTAATTCTTCTGAACACATTCCCTGATTGAAAAGGTATTCCATAATAACGGACATTATCCTTAGAAATACTCCTAAAATTACAGCCATAGTAAAAAAAACAGATCCCTAACTCATATTTCTTTGTTCCGGTCAATAAGGTTTCCAGGGAAGAGATCCATCCTCCTCCAAAGCTCTTATAATTAAATTCCTCAGATGCTTTAGATGGTGTATTAGTAAACCAAAGAACCCTCATCACTTATCGATTTAATCCTGCTTATTGAAAAACCAAAACCCATTAATATCCATATCATAAAATGATAATTATAAATTCGTAATGAGTTTATCTTTATTTCATTTAATAAGAAAAAGAAAAATAGTAAGGCAAGGCCTAGTATTAAGCTACCCAGTGGGCTATCACTAAATTTTAAGAATTTTTGAAACAACAAAATGATTAGATAGATTATAATAAAGAGATAAGTTACTCCACCAATCCATCCATATATCATCGGCATGCATATGTACAAGCTATGAAAATCTCTTATTTCGATCATACCTGTAGCTCCTAGATTGCTGAACCAGGCCAGATTATTTGATTGTCCGGTACCATATCCAAAACCTAAGAGCCAGTTTTCCTCAGCTAATCTTTTGTATCCTTCAGCATAGACATAAGCTCTATTCATCTCTTCTCCTGAGATAATATTCCTTAACCCTACATTTCGCAAATCAATTTCTTTAAATCTGTTAATTAAATAATCCAGACCGAATACTTCACCATAATTGACAACAATAGGTATTAGAATTGCTAAAAACAGAATCAAGATCCATACCTGACTTGAAAAGAAATTCTTAATCCGTAACCAGACAAAAATTAGCAGGAAACCGAATAGCAAGAGAAATCCTGACCTGGTGCCTGTTAATATCATATTTAAAAAACTAATTAGCACCAAAATAGCAGGGCCGGCTTTAAATCTGAAGAAAGCCATGCTTTTTTTATCTGCCATTATGGTGAATGCTAGAATGAAGAATAGAAGAGATAATTCCTGAAATAATTCATAATCAAATAAAAGAGATGGCATTCTGTTACCATAATAGATACCTACCTCTGAAACCGTTGAATCCCAAGATTCTGATCCAAGCAACGGGATAGAAGTGTCAATAAAAACAAATTTCTGATTTAGAGCTACAAAAAATAAGAGAATTGAACAGAATGTAAATGTTTTAAAGATTAGATTAATATGATTGATAGTAAATTTAAAGTTCTGAATATAAACAAAAGTTAGAAGACACCCGGTGAAGATAATGAACGATTGCATAATATCCATCATATCAGCCTTATTTTTAATAATATATCCTAGATAAGTAGTCATTAAAAGAATGAATATGCTGGATTTTATAAATTTATCTTTTACTTCAAATCTACCCGGGGAAAATATACAGCTAATGAAAATAACAGTTGGAGCTAGTACGATTCCTCCCATCTTATCACTGGTATTCATTATACAGAGAGAAAATAAATAGATTAGATATAGAAATTGATCGTTAAAAACATAGTATATAATCAATGAATGAATAATGAGTAATACCAGCCCACTTAAAACCATTATTGTTGACAAAGTAGATAGAGTCTGAACAATTATCAGTCCGATTAATAAATTTAAAAAATAATATCCTACTTTGTTCATTTTGTTCACTATTGCACTTTAGTTATTAAATCAATACGTACACAAAAAAAGATACCTTAGATTAAATCCTTCTTTAAAAATCTTAATAGTGTAATTTTGAATTTATTTGTTTTATAATTGGTATACATAAAAAAGAACCTGAGGATTTTAACAGCTAGGTGTAACTTGTTTAATCTATTATACCTATAATGTATTGCTTCCCTGAAAGCGTTGGCAGATGTTTCGTGTGATATAAAGTTGGAATTATCAAGAGATTTCAATGACATTTTAATAAGTTTTTCTCTATCAAGGTTTAATAAATACTTGAAAGCTACAATCATTGATTCTTGATTGTTGCGTTGGAATACTATACCATTTTCATTTATCATTTCAGGGTAGTTCCCAACTCCATCTGAAAGCATTAAAATTAGACCACATTTACTAGCCTCAATTACTACTAAAGGGTTGCAATCCCATAATGAAGGTAATACTAAAATATGACATTTATTTAGAATACAAAATATCTGGTCTTTATTAATAAATCCATGATTAAAAAAATAAGGCCTATCAGGTACTTGTATTGGTCCATCTCCAATTAGATGCAATTCAATATTATAATAATCAGCTATTAATTCAAAAGCCTGCAACAAAATTGAAATACCTTTACGTTCAACATAGCTTCCAATGTAGATAAACTTAATCGGTAAGTTGTCTGTATGCTTTAATATGACTTCATCTCTTGTAATCCTAAATATTTCATCTACACTATTTTGTGCGAAAAAGATATTATCTTTTACATTAAATCCAGAATAAATCAAGTATTCTTTAGCTAAAATCCCAGGTACAATATAACTTTTAAAAATATTATTTAAAGGTTTATGAAATGATTTTAAAGATTTAACACCTTGTGAAGTTATTAAAGTAGTTTCTGTCCATGAGATTAACTTAAACTTTAAGAAAAGAATCAAAGGGAGAATAATCTTTAGAGGTATTTGACCAAAATGTGTAATGATAATGTCAGGATTTATTTTAATTATTTTCCTAATGAAGTCAAAGGAATTTATTTTTACAACAGAATTTTCATAATTGATATGACTTACCTTTTTAATCTCTACATAATACTCTCTAAAACTACTTTCAAAATGTTCCTCCCACTTCCTAGCTTCTGGTCGGACTCCGATGTAACAAATATGCAAATCAATGTCTAAGAAACTATTAATTGCATTAAATAATCCATTTCTATATGGAGTATTATAGCTTTGGATAATCACAACTTTTAAACAACCTGGGGTTTGCATTTATTTTTCACCTTTTCTCACAAGTATTTTATAAGTAACAAATGATCCGCTTATTAATGTCATTATTAAAAATGCTATAGTTTGCCCCCAAGCGGCTCCATAGAATCCAAATTTGTCTATTAAAATTTTAAATGAAATGATTGATAAACCCGCTCCAATAATTCTATTTGTTAATTCAACTTTAGGATAACCATAACCAATTATTACATCAGATATTAAGAAACAAAAACTAATTGCTATGTTTTTAATAGCTAGAATTTGAGTAAATTTTACTGATGCCATGTAGCGTCCAAAAGTTAAGATTCTGACAACTGGATTAGCAAAAAGTATAAAAATGATGACTGGTAAAGCATTTAAAGCTATAATTCCAATAACAATTTTAAACACCCTGATTCTTTTATTTTCAGATATTGCTTTATAAATATCAGGTTCAAATGTTTGTATTAATGCTGAATAAAAAATATAAAGGTATCCTGTGATTTGAATTGCAACATTATAATAACCGAGTGTTGTGATATCGTTAATTTGCTCTAGAAATACTCTATCAATTCCAGTTAAGAAATAATACAATATTGCTGATAATGAAATTGGCCATCCAAAAGAAATTGCTTCTTTAAAGATTTTTAAATTAAACTGAAATCTAGAAAGTAATGAAAAAAAACTGAAGAACCCTAAAAATATTGCTGGAATTAACACGCTCAAAAATCGACCTATTGCTCCCCTTTTTAGAATAACGACAAATAAAATAGCAAATAATGTACTTAAAATAGCATTTATAGATACTACTTTAAGGAAAGAAAATGCTTGTTTTTTCATTCTCTTTTCAACAAGAAATAAAGAATAAAAACAATTTAAGAATATGGGCAAAAAGCAAAGTATTGCATATGGATAGAAAGGGAAATTAACATTTGTAATTTCGACATATATAAAAAATCCTATTAGGACAATAATAAGACCAACAAAACCAATTATTAGTTGACTAACAACAAGAGTATTTAAGGTTATCTGTCTATCACTTTCTTTTATTCTGAAATAATTCCTTGAATAGTAAGATATTAGTGAGAAACTGAGTATTGGTGAAATTAACATATTAAAAGAATTGAAGAATCCAATTATTGCGTAATCTTCAGGTGTTAAGTTTATGGCTAAAAAGGGATTGATAATTATGCCAAAAAATGGAGTTATAAATGATGCGACTAGATAAAGTGATAAATTTTTACTATGCTTTCTAATATATATAGTATTTTGTAGCAATTTAAGATCCTTGAAGTACTTTATCATTTAATAATGTCTAAAAAATTAATTTAAAAATTCCATTTCTGGATGAGTTAGATATCTGAAATGGCTTAGATTTTCTTTAATGGGAATCTTTTTGAATTAATGATGTATTTCTTTCAAATTACTTAAATTAATTCTAAAGTAATCTTCTAATATATTTTCCGTTAAATTTGAGCTTTTTAGCATAACTTATATTTTGATTATTCACTTTATAATATAAAAAAGTAATTATGAGTAGAACAAATTTAAATTTTCATCGTTAAAATACATAAGTAATTAAAAAGAATTGATCTTTAGCCAATTAGATTGAACATATGAAGAAGCTTTTAATTCTTATTTTCATATTATTTCCAGTGCTCTTAAATGCAAAAGTATATTATATTGATCCTCAAGGTATAGATGAACCAACTAGGGATGGATCCATAACTGCTCCATGGAAAACTCTAGCATATGCTTGCAGTAAAGCAATATCCCTAGGAGATATAATTCATGTAAACGCTGGAAAATATACAGAAACCTCTTATTCAAGTTTAGCAATTGGCGTTAGTATTGAAGGAGTTGGAGATTCTTCTCACATAATTTATACATATAGTGATATGACATGGACAAACGCATGTTTAAGATTAGTCTCTACAAAAGAAGGTACAAATGGAAATCAATCTATAAGTTATCTAAAATTTGATGGTAGTACTCAAACAGCAAAACATGGTTTATTGATTCGATGCAGAAGTAATGTTAAAATACATAATTGTACATTTATAGATTTCAATAATACTGCAATACAATTTAACGGGAAAGCTACAGGGTATGAATATAATAAACCTCCTTTAATCTTTGCTTTAGGAAATGAGTTAAAAAATTGTACTATAATTGATTGCGCCAGAAATCCTTGGAGTGAAACCTACCCACACCACGGAATGATTACTTTTACTGGTCAATCTGGATTAGTAATAAGCGATAATATATTAAAACAGGTTGACGCCCCGGTTGGATATAATATGAATATTATTGATGCAACTGAAGGTGTCAACAAAGGAATAAAATATTACAATAACAGATCATATAAACCTGATGATAACGGGAAAGTTTGGAATATGCATTGGGAGAATTGGGATTGTTTAGGTGGCTTTGAAGTTTATAATAATGAATTTTATGGTGGCGGGCAACATATAGATGCTGCTGGTTACTATAACGTTAAAGGTCCTTACGGATATTCTTGGTGGATACATGATAATTTATTTTATCAAGATGTTCAAAAACCTGTCATTAATGCAAGTCGACTTACTATTGGCGTTCAACTAGAGGGAAGCGGAGAGGATTTGATTATAAATAATAATCATTTTCTAAATATTAGCCACGGTATCTATTTCGCTATAGGACAGGCAGGACGTAAACAGGAAAATATATCTATTTATTATAATATATTCCAAAATATAGGCTATACTAATTACAATAGTTTTGTATTTGTTTTCTCAACAAATAAAAGTGATGCCATTCAGAAAAATTTTCATTTTGATAACAATGTAATAATATCAAATACAATATATAAATCTGCTGCAGCATGGTTCTTTAATGTTTCGGGCTCGACTACTGATATTTACATAAGGAATAATATTGTCCAAAATATGTCTATCGCTTCAATTTATATATCAACTGGTACTGGACAAGTGGGATCTCTATATTCTCTAAACAATATCTTTTATGGAAATGGAAATAAAAATAATATATATATATTACCAGGAGAAACAGTAACAAATTATGTTAACACTGGTAATCTTGTGGCTAATCCTCTATTAGTATCAAACACAGATTTTCACTTACAGCCAGGTTCTCCTGGAATTGGAGCAGGAATAGATGTCGGATTACTAAAAGACTATGAAGGGAATTCCGTTAAGAATCCACCCTCTATTGGCGCTTATGAACATGCCTCCTTACCTCCGACTCCAGTTATTCCAGTTTATCAAAGTTCATCTGTGGAAAATATTACTCCATCTATCATTGAATTGATCTATGATATAACTTTAAACAGTTCAATAGTCCCTGACACAAGTGCGTTTAAAGTTTTGGTGAATGGAAATAGCCGAAAGGTTAATTCTGTAATTATTACCGGTAATAAGGTACGTTTAATACTCAATAGTCCTGTTGTATATGGAGATATCATAACAATAACTTATACTCAACCTGCTTCAAATCCGCTTCAAACACCATCAGCTGGTCTTGCAGCTAGCATCTCCTTAAAGACAGTAACAAATAATTTAGTTAACCCGGTTACAAACTCACCTCCAGTTATTGTCGTGAATTACTCACCCGATGTTTCATCAGGTTTTATTTATGAGATTGATGCATCAGGTACTACTGATAAGGATAATGATCTCCTAAGCTTTACTTGGACAATACCAGCCGATGTTCCTTTATCTTCAAAAAATGCTGCTAAGATCAGGTACTTATGTCCTATTGTAACCAGTCCTCAAGTCATTCCATTTGAACTTAAAGTGAGTGACGGAAAAACGGAAACATCAAAAATTTTTTCAGTTACAAATAACCCATATAAACCCGGACTAGGACTTGCGAAAGTCAAAATAATCGAAGCAAGTAATTATAATTCTACTGATTATCCGCAAAATGTTAATGATGGCAACCTGACTACTAAATGGTCGGTAGATGGTGACAATCAATGGCTTACTATAAGCCTGGCTGAATCTTTTAAAATAAATTATATCCAAATAGCCTTTTTACCTGATCAGAAAGATGAATCTTATTTTGATATTTATGCATCAAAGGATAATAAAATATGGGATAATATTCTCACTCAGGCTTTTTCATGTAATTTCTCAGGTAACTTACAAAATTTTGATGTGCCGATAGATAAATCTGATATAGAATATAATTATGTAAAGCTTTTTGGTCATGGGTCCTTATTAAGTACATGGAATAATTATTCAGAAATAAGATTATTTGGTGAAAAAGGTGAGACAAATTATAATATTGGTAATGATAATATTTCAATTTATCCCAATCCGGCAACTGATTATATTAATATTTCAATACTAGAACCCATTTCAGAAACACAAATTCTGCGGATTTTTGATTTTTCGGGCAGACTTCGACAAGAAACCACCCTGGAGACCGGAGTATATAATATGCAGGTACCAATTAGATTAAGTCCAGGTGCGTATATTGCTGAAGTGATTTCTGGCCCCATTGTAATTCTTACAAAAGCGTTAATTGTCGAAAAATAAATAAATTATCTCATATTTTTCGTTCTATTTAGAAAGAACGTATTGCCCTTACACCAAAAGGTAAGCTTTTGTCAAGGTTATACTGCATACCATTATTGAAATTCTGACACCAAGCACTTATACTGCTGAACTCTGTAGAACTCCAGTAATATTCACTGGAAAATGTACCTACAAAGTACCTTTCATAGAATAAAAGAGTTAATTCGTACTTTGATGGTAAGTACCAATCACCATATGTTATGTCATCAACTGTCACAGAATAATCTGCACATAATTTGGCAGCAAAATTTCCCATGGGATTATCAATCGTTTGCTGTGATATTATTAACGCTGTATTCATTTCACCTGCTCCAATTCCATCACCAGCAGTATTAGTGTATCGTTTAATCCCATTATACCATGCTATTGCTGGATCCAACTCATCTATGGCTGCAATAAGTCCGTGCCGGCCATCATCATAAACATAAAACACTATCCCTCCGCCATATTGTTCTCCTACATAATGTGTTTTTTCACTGATAACAAGAGGATCTTCATCTGTGCCCGATCCTGTGATAGTAATATTTGCCCCGGCTGTCACCTTTATTGAACCCGACGGACCTGAACCTCCCCCGGCATTTTTTGCAAATAATGCATAGGGTACACTCAGGAGCTGGCTGATACCCATCTCAACAAATGAAGAGCCTCCGGTCTTGTCAAGTTCCACTTTCAGAAAATAAGCGTCGCCTCCCCATTCAATATTTGCAAATACTCCGGTAATAACAGCGCCATTACCGATTATCAGAGAAACCTGTCCGAACTGATCTGTAATTGTGTTATGTGTTTCGCTATAAACTACCGTACCTGTTACATTACCACGTATAATACTGAAACGGAACGACACTGCATCGTTCGTCAGAGGATTCCCTATAGCATCACGTACAACTGCATTATAGTTGAAACCTTCCGGAGCCTGAGCAAATACACCCGCTCCAAAAAGAACAAGAATGAATATGTGTATTATCCTTTTCATAATAATATTTTAATCTATAAGCATGCCGCTTTGCTCTTTGCTCTGAGCCCTTCGCTCTGCGCTCTGAGCCATTACACTTTTATCCACAAATCCGCATACACATCTAACAGTGCATAGTAATAAAGCTCAGTGGGTACCAGTTTGATATCCTCAGAGTCAAATGTGTCGGCAAAACTGCATACGTAAGATGATCCGTCAGGCATAGTGATCTTCACATTCAGTTTGATCTCAACATAATCTTCATCATTATCAAACTCATATACATAAACAACATGTCCGAACCAGTATGAGGCAGGAATATTAATAGGCGCCGGATAGTCAACTCCCTTCGTTAAGTATGTATTACCCAGACTTACCGGCCCCTCAGTATCATCATTACATTCAAATTTCTGGATTGTTCCGCTTACCTGTATTTTTTCAAAATCTTCAGGTTTCTGTGAACCCGGAGAAGCTCCTGAGAGCTGTGGATTTGAAGATGAGATGTGAACCGCCAGCTTGATCTCGAAAGTCTTCGGCATCGGCCATTTGGTTTTGTAACATGTATCATTTTCAACTACCTCAAAACAGCTGCCGGTGAGAATCAAAATAGAGAGTAAGAAAAAAGCTTTTTGTAGTAAATTAAGAATCTTCATTGCAACGGTATCAGTTCAAAACAGATTTCAGGACTGTTAAATCACTAAAATTAATCTTTTTTTCAATAATGAAAAATTTTTATTTAGGTATTAACTTCCCGTAAGAATATGCTTTCGCCCCGTCAGTCCCATTAGTATTCCATCGTAAGTGATTGATAAAAAGAAAGAAAAGTTCTTGTTTTGTGAACTTCTCTTCTTACGGAACACCGGGTACTAACAATAATTAAAAGACCGGAAATACTGGTGATGAAAGTACCGAATTAACGTGGTACTGCAAAATGTGGAGGGTCATTATCAATAAATAATCCAGGATATGAAATCCGGGTTTATCGGCCGGAGATCAGGAGGAAATGATCCTCAACCTCCATAATTGAGATATTAGTCAAAATGTTATGATTTCCGTTAAACGGTGTTTTTGGTTGATGAAGTTGGGAAAGGAGAAGGTAAAAGCGCAGGGCAAAGAGCTCAGAGCTCAGAGCACAGAGCACAGAGCACAGAGCGAAGAGCGAAGAGCGAAGGGCGAAGGGCGAAGATTGAGGAACGGAGTGACGAAATTCCGCGATAGCGGAAGCGGTGAACGTTGAGCGGTGAGTGAACCTGCAACAAAAACCTGTGACTACTTTACGATCTATGCTCTATGCTCTACGCTCTACGCTCTACGCTCTACGCTTTACGCTTTACGCTAACGCCATTTTGCCGTTGCGCCGTTGCGCCTTTGTGCCGTTGCGCCTTTAATTCACAATCCTGAAATCCACTCTCCTGTTAAGCCTTCTGTCACGCTCATACATATTCGACGCCACGGGTCTTACTCCGCCATATCCTTTTGCAGAAAGTCTTTTACTGCTTATACCCCTGTCTATAAGATAATTAACCATCAGCTGGGCACGGGTCTGCGAGATCTTGAGATTGTTTGCAGCCGATCCGGTATTATCAGTATGTACTTCCACCTCTATTCTGATACCGGGATTCCGGTTCATCAGGATCGTAATCTGATCAAGCATAAGGTAAGCCGGTGATCTGAGACGCCCCATGGCATCAAAATAATCATCAGCAAGTACACCATAGTTCTTCTTCAGATCAAGAAGTTCTCTTTCTGCCGGTGATGTAAGAGTGTCAAGCACAACCTGTACATTCCTGAATCCCAAAGCCAGTAATTCTCTGTAAGCCGGGTACAACGATATAAGCTTTATCTGCTCTTCCGCAATATAATCATATGTTCCTGATCCGTCTTTATGTATCTCTCTGAGAATATATTTGTCAGGCATGTTCCGGAATACGCTGCTGCCCGAAGATAACCTGGATCCTGATGATGTAAGCCTTAGCCTGAATATCCCGTTTTTCTTTAAATCATCCTCGGCTGAGAATTCCGTGTTTATGACAGCATTATCAATTCTACGGATATCCTGAACAGGCTGCTTTACATTGGTTCTTGCTGACAGGAGTGACTTCCTTTCCTGGTCATTTGTCACAACAGTTATTTTCTTTGAGACGCCTGCAGTATGTATAATACCTGTCGACTGAGATCTCATCTTCACTCCCATCTTTATATTATAGTCACCTTTTTCATTGAAAGTAACCTGTACTTCCGGTCCTTCCATCCTGGTGTCTTTTCCGAAATCCCACCAGTAATTTGTTATCTCATAACCCGGAAGAAAAGACTGATGCCCGCTGATTGTTATCTGTTCTCCGACAAGCACAACATCAGGAACTGATATGAAAGGCTGTTCATAAGCATGTAATTGAACTGTATAATTTAATTTGGTGAAGTACCTGTTGCCCGATAGGCGGTCAATTATGTCAAGCCTTACATTATATTTACCCGGACCAGCATAACAATGAGTTGCTTTCTCACCATATCCCTTAGCACCATCGCCGAAATCCCATACATACTGCAGATATAAAGTATCAACTGCTATCTCGCCGGAATCGCTGAAGCTGAAGCAATATCTGTTCTCTTTCTGAGCATCAGCATAATAGATCTGCGGATGAACTGTCTTAAACTTATAGATATCTGCATTCCGGTTCCTGGTTGTTGAGAAATACCCTTCCCCCTTTTCAGGGTCAATGATAAGTCCGAAATCATCGTATTGAGAATTGACAGGGGGATCAAGTCTGACAGGAGGCAGCCATTCATTCCCCTGCTGCCTGGAATAGAAAATATCCCTGCCGCCCAGTCCAGGAAGACCATCAGATGAAAAGTATATCTCTCCTGCAGCAGTGACAAAGGGATAAGCTTCGTTACCTTTTGTGTTGATATTACTTCCAAGATTCACCGGGTCGTCCCAATAATCTCCCCGCCACTGGCAGTAATAAAGATCAGATCCTCCGAAACCATTCGGCATGTCCGAAGCAAAATACAGTCTTTTTCCATCCGGAGAAAGACAGGGCGCTGTTATGTTATACCATTCGTTGTTATATCTCAACTCTCTTGTCCTCGACCATTCTTTTCCCGTATTTACCGCACTGAATATACCCAGCCTGTTACGAACTGAGGATATCTCCTTAAGCGTTCCCTCAATATTTATATTCCGCGAAAAATAGATAGTATCTCCCCTGCTGTTAAATGTAACCGGACCGTTATTTGCCTTTGTCCTGAGACTCTTTGAAAAAAGATCTGATCTTTTAGCGCTGCCGGCTGTGTCAACATAATGAATATTGACATTCCCGGATCCTTTAGACGACGAATATGTAACAAGCGAGCCTGCATTATTATTGGTACAGAATACTAAGCCGTTCCCGTAAAAAGCAGGACAGAATTCATCAAAGCTGTCAGTACTGAATGATGTCCTGGAAACAGTATATGTCGGTTCCTGTGCGGAAATATACGTCTGTGATATTAATAATGTGAATATGAATATTTTAGATCTCATTTTGTGTATTAAGGATTGTAAAGGTAATGGTTTTGGCGGTATGTTGTATTGGCAACAAGTGGATTAAGACTGGAGTCTGGAGTCTGGAGACTGGAGACCGGAGTCCGGAGACCGGAGTCCGGAGATCTGGGACTTCTGTGCTTCTTTTTTCCCGTAGATCTCGCAGATGGAGGGATGTCGTGCAGGTCATGCAGGTCATGTTAAATATCATGCACCTTGCACCTTAAATCTTTTTACATAAACCCCATCGCTCACCTCTCACTGGTCCCCGGCTCCCCGAAGCGCAAAACGCGAAACACGAAACGCAAAACACGTAACCCGGAATTTCATCACCCCCTCTCCTCATCTCCCACTCTATTTCCACTTCCTGTCTCCCGTATCCGGTCTCCTGTCTCCTGCTTAAAATATCAATGGATTCACCACATCCACCTTATACCTGAACTCATACCTGAGCATCACCTCATGTGAGCCGTTGCTGTATCTTCCCAGCCTGCCGAAATCGAAATCGTAGGTATAACCTACCCTGAACTGGTTGTTAACAGCGAACTGAAGTAAAGCAGATACCGATCTGTTACTCTGGTATGAAAGACCTGTCCACAACCTGTCAAACAAGCTGAAATGTAAATTAATGTCATACAGAAGTTTAGCACCTGGAGATAATGAGACAAGTGTTGAAGGAAACATTTTGACCTTCGGTGAAAGATCAAACAGATATCCGGTATTCAATAAATATGAATACTGATCCGGTTTAAAAGCGATTGAATATTTATTCTTATCGAAATCAAAGTTATAGCTGAGCAATCTGGGAATAGAAAATCCCAGGAAATAATTCTGATATGTATAATATGCTCCGAAGCTGAAATCGGGCACAGCGAAGACGCGGGAATCGATCTGGTAATAGTTATCCTCTTCATCAAGAACTATCAGGTCAGACCACGCGGTATTTGTTGTAAGGAGTCCTGCTCCAAGTCCTAATGAAAGATATCCGGCCTTCATATCTATCTTATAGGCATACGCTGTGGCAATCTGGGTCTCTTTTGTCACCCCTATCTTATCGTTGACTATCATCAGGCCCAGTCCCAGTTTTGAACTCAGAAGTGGTGCATCCGCTGCTAGCGTAAGAGTCTGAGGTGATCCGGGTATTCCCACCCACTGCCGCCTGTAAAAGGTCGCTATATTCAATGCACCCCTGTTGCCGGCGAATGCAGGATTAATTGACAGGGGATTCAGGATGTAGTGATCGGTAACGGGGGTCAGTTGGGCAGCCAAAGCTGTTGGGATCAAAATCAGGATAAATGTTTTCAGGATCTTTTTCATAATATTATTTATTCAGATTATTCAGTATTTGAGTATTGCCTTCACCAGTTTATACTTCTCCTTCCTCCCCTGGGGGAAGGCTGGGAAGGGGGTTTAGGCTTTCGTTTCTCGTATATCATTACCCCCTTTCCAGCTTTCTGTATTGCGTTTACCCCCTTTCCCGTTTCCCCCAAGGGGGAAAGGCTGGGATACGTCTGAAAAATTCGAGATAATGTGAAGAACAGGATTGTGGTTTACTTTACTTCCTTTCTATTTTTTCCTTTGTACTGTATTATTCACTGTGGTTCTTCCTCCTTCCCCTCTGGGGGAAGGTCGGGAAGGGGGTCCGTTCCTTTCGCGAGAAGATCGGGAAGGGGATCAAATCTTCCGTTTCTTGCATTACTCTTACCCCCTTTCCCGTTTCCCCCAAGGGGGAAAGGCTGGGGAACGTTTGAAAAATTTGAGAAAAAGTGAAGAATAGGAATGTGGTTAACTTTTCTTACCTTCTGTTTTTATATCTGTACCATATTATCCACTGTAGTTCTTCCTCCTTCCCCCCTGGGGGAAGGTCGGGAAGGGGGTCATTTTTCCTGGGGTAAGGCTGGGTATACGTTTTAAAGCCAGCCGGTAAAGTTCCCTGATTATTTATTAACTAAATGATTACTAATTTCTTCAATAACCCAATTTAGTCTATGATCAATATCATTATTTGTGAAACGTATGACTTTCAAGCCAGATGATTCCAAAAATCTGGTTCTTTCTGTGTCATACTCTGTTCTTGTCTGATGTATCTCCCCATCAATCTCAATTGCTAGTTTAGCTTCGAAACAAAAGAAGTCAAGAATATAGATATTATAAGGATGCTGTCTTCTAAAGTACATCCCATTTAGTTGTTTTCTTCTAAGTATTTCCCAAAGAATTTTTTCCTGTGGAGTAGCTCTCTTTCTTAGCTCCAGGGCTTTATACTTAATATTATAACTTGCCCCAAGATTTTGCTTTCCCTCTACAATTCTTTTATTATAAACCATTTTCTTCTTTTCTTCCTCCTTCCCCTCTGGGGGAAGGCTGGGTAGGGGGTAATTCTCCCTGGAGTCAGGCTGGGTAGGGGGTAATTCCCCCTGGAGTTTGGCTGGGAAGGGGGTTTAGGCTTCCGTTTCTCGTATATCATTACCCCCTTTCCAGCTTTCTGTATTGCGTTTACCCCCTTTCCCGTTTCCCCCAAGGGGGAAAGGCTGGGATACCTCTGAAAAATTCGAGATTCGAGATAAAGTAAAGAAGAGGTATGTGGTTAACTTTGCTTCCCTTCTGTTTTTCCTTTGTACTGTTTTAGTTACTGTGGTTCTTCCTCCTTCCCCCCTGGGGGAAGGTCGGGAAGGGGGTCAGGTCTTCCTGGGTGAAGGCCGGGAAGGGGGTCCGTTCCCCTAGCAAAGCTCGGAAAGGGGATCACCTTCTTATCACCACAAATCCGCTCAACGATTTCCCGTTAGCCGACCTGAGCACCCAGAAGTAAGTATCTTCCGGAAGCTCCTTTCCGTTGTCGTCAAGTCCGTTCCAGTCGTTGTCGTAGTTTGCTGATCTGAATACCTGCATGCCTCTGCGATCGAAGATAACAAGCTCTGTCTTGCCAAGAGTTTCTTCCAGGCCGTAAAGTACGAAATATTCGTTGTACGGGTCGCCGTTGGGAGTTATCATTGTCGGTATCAGCAGGTCATTTACCAGTATCACTACCTCATCGCTCACATCCGGGCAGGCCCCGTTGCTTACTGTCCAGCGGAACCTGTTCGTTCCGATAGAAAGTCCTGTGACACCAGTTAAAGTATCAGTTTCATTTTCAATATTACCAGAACCTGTTACGAGTGACCATAATCCTGTACCATGATCGAGATAAGCTGCATTAAGGGTTGTTTCGAGGACATAATTGAGCTCCTCATCAGGACCGGCATCAGCGACCGGCATCTGGTCAGCCGAAACGACAACCTGTTTTATTGTTGAATAACCGGCTGTTGATGTTCCTTTGATATAATATATTCCCGGAGGTGCTGCTTCAGGAGTATCCAATGGAGTCGTTGCTCCGGAATTTAACCAGTAGGTAAATGTAAGATTTGCATCTGAGCCCTCAGTTACAGCCGGCAAAGTAAGATCTGTAGTCTCATTGGAACAGATTGTTGGCGGATTGGTAATGACGACCTTGGGAGGTCCGGGACGTGCATTAATTGTCACTTTTGCTGTAGGAGCTGAGGTACATCCGAATGAGTTGGTTACAGTGAAGGTATAGTCTCCGGGTTCGAGACCGGTTAATGTTTTAGACGTTCCGGTTCCTGTTGTTTTTACATTGTCGGGCAGTCTTGTGATGGTCCATGTACCTGATGAAGGCAATCCGCTTAGCACAACACTTCCTGTTGGTACAGAGAAAGTGGGGTGAGTTATTGTGCCTACCACAGGAGTGGTTGGAGTAGGAGGCTGTGCATTGACTTTCGCACTTGAAGATACAACTGATGTACATCCAACAGCATTCTTAACAGTGAAATTATAAGTACCTGCTGTAAGTCCTGATACTACGTAAGTCGTCCCGGTACCTGTGGTAGTAACTCCTTCAGTATATCTTGTCAATGTCCAGATACCTGTTGCCGGAAGTCCGCTTAGATAAATTTGTCCTGTTGAGACCGTACAATTAGGTTGTGCTATTGAGTCGATAATGGGAGCAGAAGGTGTTTCGGGTTGCTCATTGATAACAACTTGATCAGATTCAGATGATGAACATCCGGAGGCATTTCTTACTATGAAGGTATGAGTTCCGGCTATTATTCCTGTTATTGTTCTTGTTGTTCCTGTTCCCGTGGTTGTTGTTCCGGCAGGCAGTCTTGTGATCGTCCATGTTCCGGTAGCAGGTAATCCGCTAAGGGCAACGCTTCCGGTCGACACATTGCATGTAGGATGGGTAACTGTACCTATTACAGGTGGTGTCGGAGTTACCGGCTGAGAATTGATAACAACATTAGCAGACTGCAGTGATGTGCAACCCAGTGAGTTGGTCACTGTGAAGTTATGAGTTCCGGTTGAAAGTCCGGTTACTGAGGTACTTGTTCCGCTACCGGTTATTGTCTCCCCTCCCTGCACATGAGTGATCGTCCAGTTACCTACTGATGGTAATCCGCTAAGAATAACACTTCCGGTGGCTGAAGAACATGTCGGATGAGTAATACTACCTATAGTTGGTGCAGCAGGTAGTGCATTTACCTTGAGAGTATAAGTAGATGTTGCGGCTGCGCAGGGCGGATTTCCAATTGGATTATTTGTTGTTACTGTTATAATAATGGTATTCCCAATATCACCAGCTGCAGGAGTATAAGTAAATGAGAATGGTGATGAAGTCGAGGAAACGGGATTAATTGTTCCTGCACCGTTCTCGGTTATTGTAACACTTGTAGCGCTTCCGCCAAAAATATTTCCACTTACAGTTACAGGTGTAATACTACAGGTACTTCCACTTGTGCCGTTAAGAGTCAGAGTCGGTGGATTGATGCATCCACAGGATATAATAAAGCTTGCACCTGTGGTTGTGCACCCGTCAGAGTTCTTAACTGTTATTGTATGACTGCCGTTTGCAACATTTGAGAATACATTGCTGCTCTGGTATGAACCTACATCTATCCTGTATTCATATCCGGAACCTGTCGGGCTTGTTACAGTCACGACAGCTTTTCCATAACCCAGTGTACAGTCTACACTCTGAACAGGAGTTGTAGGAGTAGGCGGCTGGTTATTTATAAGAGCCGGTGCAGATAAGGGAGATGTGCAACTGGTAAGGTTGGTTACGGTAAAAGTATAGGATCCGGCCGTAAGTCCTGATATTGTGACACTCGTGCCTGTTCCAGTAAGTGTGTTGCCACTGGGATAGCGTGTCAATGTCCAGCCTGCAGTGGGCAAACCGCTTACAACAACACTACCGGTAGCCACAGAGCAGGTAGGTTGTGTTATTGTACCGATCACCGGAGCAGAAGGAGTAGGTGGCTGGGGATTTATTGTGACGCTTGCTGAAGAAACAGAAGTGCATCCGTCGCTATTGGTTACCCTGAATGTATAGGTATCGGGGGTCAGATTCGTAATTGTGATACTTGTTCCGGAACCAGTGAATGTAGCAACATCAGGATAACGTGTCAGAGTCCATGTTCCTGACGCAGGTAATCCTGTAATCTCGACTTTCCCTGTAGATTCAGTGCATGTTGTTTGTGTAACCGGTCCTATAACCGGAGCTGAAGGTGTAACAGGCTGCGGGTCTATAACTACTACCTCCGATGAAGCTGATATACAACCGTTCGAATTTGTAACAGTAAATGTATATGAGCCTGCAGGTATTCCTGTTACAGTCCGTGAAGTACCTGTCCCTGTTATAGTAGCAGGTCCGGGTGTGCGTGTCAGAGTCCAGGTTCCGCTTGCCGGTAACCCGCTTAGTAAAACAGTCCCTGTGGAAACAGCACAATTTGGCTGAGTAATAGTTCCAACCACAGGAGCAGCAGGTGTGGGAGGCTGTGCGTTAATAACAACATTTGCTGAAGAAACCGATGTACAATTATCAGAATTTGTTACCCTGAAGGTATAGGTATTTGTAGTTAATCCTGATATTGTTACCGAAGAACCGTTCCCTGTTGTAGTTATATTATCAGGGCTGCGTAACAGGGTCCAGGTACCGGTTGATGGCAATCCGGTTAGCAAAACACTTCCGGTCGATACTGTACAGCCTGGTTGAGTTATAGAATTAATTGCCGGAGCAGCAGGTACAGTCAGAGGCGGATTTATCTTGACCGAACCCGAAACAGCAGAGGTACATCCGTCGGAGTTTGTAACAGTATAAACATGTGTTCCGGAAGGGATACCCGTAACAGTTGTTGTTGTACCGGAACCTGTCAGATTAACTACATCAGGCAGACGAGTCAGAGTCCATGTCCCTGAAACAGGTAATCCGCTTAACACAACACTACCGGTTGATACCGAGCAGGTAGGTTGAGTAATAGTTCCAACGATCGGAGCCGAAGGAGTTGCCGGTTGAGCTTTGATCTCGATATCTTCAGATGGATCGGATTTGCACCCGAAGGAATTTGTAACTGTATAAGTATATGTATTGTTCTGAGGAATGTTTGAAACTGTCACACTTGTGCCGTTACCACTTGTAATTGTACCTCCCGGAGTACGGATCAGAGTCCATGTACCTGTTGCGGGTAATCCGCTCAGTACAACACTGCCGGTAGAGACCGCACAGTTTGGCTGAGTAATGGTGCCTACCACAGGAGGATCAGGAGTAGGAGGCTGTGATGAAATAATAACGTTGGCTGAAGGAGCTGATATACATCCTGCAGCATTGGTTACCGTGAAAGTATATGTGTTTGCAGTAAGTCCGCTTATTGTTGCGCTGGTACCCGATCCGGTTGTTATGGTCCCTCCCGGTGTCCGTAAAAGTGTCCATGTACCAGTACCGGGCAATCCGCTAAGTATCACACTGCCTGTCGCTAAACTACATGTCGGTTGAGATATTGTCCCGACAATCGGTGCATTTGGAGCTGCATTAACTGTTAATGTATAAATAGCAGTCGCTGCTGAACATGGAAATCCTGCAGGATTATCGGTAGTAACTGTTATTGTTACTGTTTTACCAGCATCACCTGCTGCCGGAGTATATGTGAAAGAGAAGGGAGAAGTGGCTGTCGAGGGCGGAATTAATGATCCTGCGCCATCTTCAGTCAGAGTAACGCTGGAAGCACTTCCGCCGAAAGTATTCCCGCTGATTGTTATTGAAGCTGTACCGCAGGTACTGCCTTCATTGTCCGAAAGGGTAACCGTTGGAGGATTGGCACATCCGCAGTTAACAGAGAAGTTTGGACCAGTTGTGAGGCACCCGTAGGAGTTTTGTACAGTTATACTATGTGTACCATTTGCAACATTCGAGAATGTTACTGATGTCTGGAAAATACCTCCGTCAAGACTATATGTATATTCCGTACCTGTAGGATTTGTGACAGTTATTACTGCTTTTCCATAGCCCAGGGTGCAATTGACTGTCTGTGTGGGATTTGGTGGTGATGGAGGCTGGTCCTTTATAAGGACCTGACCCGAAGATGCTGAAGAACAACCTAGATAGTTCGTAACTGTGAAAGTATATGAACCTGCTGGAATTCCTGTCACTGTCGTACTTGTACCCATGCCCGATGTTGTAACATTACCTGGATTACGGGTTAATGTCCAGGTTCCGCTGGAAGGCAATCCTGACAGTACAACACTTCCTGTTGCCAGTGAGCATGTGGGTTGAGTTATCGTGCCTACTGCAGGAGCTGCCGGGACTTCCGGTGGTGAGGTAATTACTACCGGAGTTGTAGAACCAGAGGTACACCCGTCAGAATTTGTTACTGTGAACGTATATGATCCGGCTGTAAGACCTGTCACGGTAAAGGATGTCCCTGAGCCAGGAGTGGTTCCTCCGGGAGTACGGGTTATTGTCCAAGTTCCTGTTCCGGGAAGACCATTCAGGACAACGCTTCCGGTTGGTGATGCACAACCGGGTTGTGTTATTGTTCCTATAACAGGTATCGACGGAGTGAGCGGCTGGGGTTTAACCGGTACGCTGGCGGAAACAGGAGAGGTACACCCGGCTGAATTTGTAACAGTAAACAAATAGGTTGTTCCTGCTGTCAGATCTGTAATGGTCCTTGTAGTACCGGTTCCTGTAAATGTTGCACCATCGGGCAGACGAATAAGAGTCCAGGTTCCTGAACCGGGCAGTCCGCTTAGATCAACACTACCCTTAGCTACTGTACATGTGGGATGAGTAATTGTTCCTATTACCGGAGCTGAAGGGATTAAAGGCTGAGGGTCGATCACAACAGGATCTGATGCCGGAGAAATACATCCTGAAGAATTTGCTACCTTAAAGGTATAGGTTTCATCGGCAGGCAGGTTTGAAATCTCAACAGAGCTTGTATTCCCTTGAGTGGTAACACCCCCCGGAGTACGTGTAATGGTCCATGTACCGGCCGGAAGGTCGCTAAGTACAACCTTACCGTTAGAATTAGTACACGTCGGCTGGGTAATCGTCCCTACTGTAGGAGCTGTAGGTGTCGAAGGCTGAGCATTAATGACGACACCCAGCGACGGTACTGATGTACATCCACTCAAGTTTGTTACAGTGAATGTATAGGTTGTGCTTTGGGGAAGATTTTCTATTGTGGTAGATGTTCCTGTTCCAGTATATATGTTTCCACCCGGAGTACGGATAATTGTCCATCCCCCGGAAGGAAGAGTGTTCAATACAACGCTTCCGGTATTTAATCCACATGAAGGTTGTGTGATCAGTCCAATTCCGGGAGCAGATGGAGTGAGAGGCTGAGCGTTTATGGTCGCACTTGTTACAGCCGAAACACATCCATCAGAATTTTTGGCTGTCACACTATAAGTACCTGCGGTAACTCCTGTAAAAATTCCGTTTGTATTTGTATAAGTAACACCATTGATACTGTAAGTCATTCCCAGTCCTGCAGGTGCTGTTATCGTAATTGTTCCTGTTGCTGTTGCACAGGTTGGCTGTGTCAATGAAAGTGTCGGTGCAGTTGGCGTTGGCGGTTGAGCATTAAGGGTTGCACTTGTGGCCGAAGAAATACATCCTGCTGAACTCTTCGCTGTCACACTATATGTCCCTGGTGTGATTCCGCTGAAAATACCCGTGGTGTTTGTATAAGTAACGCCATCAATACTATATGTCATTCCAACTCCGGTCGGTGAATTAATTGTTATCGTACCGGTTGCTGATGTACATGAAGGTTGGATCAGTGTTACTACCGGCGCTGATGGAGTTAAGGGTTGCGCATTGATAGTTACATTTGTTAAAGAAGATATACACCCTTCGGAATTCTTTGCTGTCACATTATACGAAGTAGGAGCGACATTATTAAAGATCCCTGTAGTATTAGTATAGGTCGAACCGTCTATACTATAGGTCATTCCCGGGCCTGTCGGGTTTGTAATTGTAATAGAACCGGTTGGTGTAGAACAGTTTGGTTGCACCAATGAAACTACCGGTGCTGAAGGATTAGCTATAACAGTAAGTGTTACTTCATCAGATAACGCAGAAGAACCTCCACCACAATTAGTAATATTACATTGGTATTTGTAATTCGCTGGTGTACTTATCCCGCTTATCCCTAACGTGGCTGAAGCAGGATTGATGTATACCGCTCCGGCAGGAATGCCATTAGCTACATTAGTCCATGTTGATCCGTTATAATACTTCCACTGGTAGGTAAAAGGAGGAGTACCGTCTGCCACAACAGTGAAAGATGCATTTCCAATATCTTCACACATGCTGTCATCAGAAGGCTGAGTAATAATCGATGCCGGATTGCAAATATGAAATTGTTGAGGAGTAGAAGCGTTCCCTACCGTCATATCGTCAACAAAAGGTATGGTTTCGGTTATGTTATAGGTTGAATTATCGGATGGATCAAAGTATTTAAAAGTCAAGGTTTCTCCGCTCACCTGATTACTATAACATATCACAATAAATACGGTTTTTCCCGTCGGCGGGAAAAAAGAACCATCAGCAAATCCTCTGCATGTTCCTCCTACGAAAACTCCCAGAGTACCTGTTGTAACTTCAGTTCCACCATCAAACACTACAGCAGTAACTTCTCCGCTATATGTATAATCAGATGGATTAATTGTCCACCCGTGTTGCCCCGACAGACCTAATGAGAAAAAAAGAAACAATAATAGAACTCCTGATCTTCTGTAATATCTTTTCATATAACTACTAAATTTCAAAGTAAAACTTTATTTCATGTAGATAACCTTCCGAAATACCTGTCTGTGTCCAACCTGATGCTTTATAAAGTATGTGCCGCTTAAGGGCAGGTCAGGAGTCCATTCTATATGATAATTCCCGGGCTCCTGTCTCTGATCGACAAGATTCTTAATAACCCTTCCGTATACATCAAAAACAGATAACCGTACATGACCCGGTTCTTTGAGATTGTATTCAATATTCAGATTGTTTTGAAATGGATTCGGATATGTGAGGAATGATTGTTCATCAATACCAGGTTCCTCAACGCCTACCGAACCTGAAATAATATTCAGTTCAAATGGATGATTTGCATCAGCAATGATCATATCCTTCGCAAAAGGTATTGTCTCTTCACAATTTAAATATTTATCATTTACTGAATCGTAGAATCCGAAACTGATGATCTCACCATCACCGGCGTTACTACTTACCATAAGAGTATATAACCACTTACCTGCAGGTGGGAAGTATTGACCTGTTGCTATCCCCCGGATCTCTTTCCCTACATATGCATAGAGTTTATCATTTCCCGAACCGACTGGTATACCATCGAGGATGACAGTGGCTGTCATGGAACCATTGAATTCGTAATCATAAGGATCAAACTCAAGGGTATCTCCTTTTGAAAGAGGCAGATTCATATCTTCACCTTTGCCAGGATCAGGATATTTAATGTTTCCGGAATTGGCCAGTTTCAGCATATATCCTTGAGAGGGAGCCAGTGATGATAGCGAACCAAACCATCCGTAACCTGTATAATATGTGGCTGAGCTGACCTGGCTCTTAATATAATCAAGATTAGACAAGGTAAGTGAAGAAAGTGCAGTACCTATAGGAAGTGACGAATGAGGAAGGTATCCTATCCAGTTCCAACCTGAAACAACCGGTATTTGAATTGCACTGATATCCGCCGGTCTGCCGCTGAAATGAGTTGTATTACTATTCTGAATCTTGATTTTATATAATTTACCCATATCGATCTGTGACAAAGATCCGAACCACCCGTATCCTGCATAGTATGTTGCAGAGCTAACCTGGCTTTTAATATAATCACCTGGAGTACTAACTGAAGACAGGATGAATCCCAGAGTCATATTATCAAGAGAAGCATTAATTGAAAACCAGCTCCACCCTACAGGGAATGTAACGCTGAAGTCAGAACCTACATTCATGATCATTGGAGATTCATTTGTCCCTATATTCAAACCAGGAACAAAGTTTACAGACCTGTCCAGATTATAAACAATATTGCTTTGAGGATTGAAATATTTGAATACCAGTACATCGCCTGCCGTTTTATTGCTATAACATGTTATTTTAAATATGTAATGATCTGAGGGTGCATAGTATTGTGGTAATGCGATTCCACGGCACTCGTTACCGACAAATGCTGCAAGATATCCTGATTCAGCAGCTGTTCCTTCAATGAATACTTTTGCCGTGACCCATCCGCTATAGCTGAAATTTGAAGGAACTACTTTCCATACTGATGGTAATATATCCAGAGCGATTGATACTGAGCAATTCGTTGGTAATCTGTATGTTATTGTTGTTGTACCCTGAGAAATGCCTGTGACTGATCCCGTTGAGGAACCAACCGAAGCAACAGCCGGATTACTACTTGTCCAGGTACCACCCGCAGGGGAACTGCTTAATGTAATTGAAGATCCGACACTTAAGTATGTATCTCCGGTTATTTGAGAAGGCATTGGATTAACAGTCACCATTTCAGTTTCCAACAACTGGGCTGAACAGCCTGTTGATACTATTGTCGCAAGTACATTGAAGGTGGTCGTCGTTGTAAGGTTACCTGTCGGAAGGCTGATCAGACCGCCTGTTCCAGTTACCGCTGTACCTACCGGCGTTGTTCCTGTCCTTAACTGGTAGCTGGTACCTGATTCCGATCCTGCTACAGTTATATTTGTACCTGTTCCTGAACATACTGATCCTGTACCCCCCACAGTTAAACCAGTGGCTGGTAGCGGATTGATATTCATGATTATTTTATTCGAGGTTGCCGGATTATTGCTTCCACAAAGGATATTTGATGTTAGCTCACATGTTATTTCATCTCCATTTGCAAGTGTTGTTGTCGTGTAGGTTACTCCTGTTGCCCCAGGGATTGCCAATCCGTTTTTCTTCCACTGATAAAGAGGACTTGTCCCTCCATTTGTAGATGTAGCTGTAAAGGTGACAGATGTTCCTGCACAGATCACTCCCACCGGATTGGATAATATACTTACACCAACCACAGGAGAAAGGATAACTGATGTCGGGATAGATGTTGTAGCCGATAATGCCTGACATCCCAATGAATTTGTATAGTTGATTGTAACAGTTTTAGTGCCTGCTGTCAACCATTTTAGAGTAACTGAATTATTTGACGATCCTCCTCCTGAGGTTATAATATAATCTGAACCTGAAGTACCGCTAAAGGTCCATAAGTAATTATTCTGACCCGCCTGGGTAGTATATATTACATCTGTCCCGGAACATGCACCCGATCCCGGTTGAGTGTTGAATGTCGGAACTGGTAATGCATTTACTTTAAGAATTGCGGCATCTGATGTTGCATTATAGCCTCCACTACAATTCGTAATATAACACCTGTATTCATAATCTCCGGGTGTTCCTATACCACTTACAAGAAGTGTCTCTGTAGTCTCGTTTTCATAAGATGCTCCTGAAGGGATTCCGTCACTTATATTTATCCATGTAACACCATTCTTATACTGCCATCTGTACACAAAAGGCCCGGTACCGTTTGCTGCAACTGTAAATGATGCATTCCCAGATGTTGCACACATTTGAGTATCCTCCGGGTCTGTTTGAATACCTACATTCACACATGTTGAAGTAACATTTACCGTAACAGTAAATGTCGGTCCGACACATAATCCGGCTTTGGGGGTTACTGTATAAACTGCAGTACCTGATCCATATGGTATCACTAAAGTACCTGTGATCTTATTTTGAGGTATTGATTGTTCAGTCCCTCCTGTAACACCTCCGGTATAGGTCGGTTGTGTCCAGGTGTATGTTGTTCCTATTGGAACTTCTGAAGGTATTACTTCAAACGTTTCTCCTGACAGTATGGAAGTTGTCTGATTGTTAACATCAGGGGTTGGTGGCTGAGGTAGAATAATAGCTTCAGCTGAAGAAGGAGATACACAAAGATCGGCGTTCGTAACAATAAAGGTATATGTATTGGCAGTCAATCCACTGAAAGTTGCTGTTGTACCTGTTCCGGAAATTGTTAATCCGCCCGGTAATGCAGTTACTGTCCACGTTCCTGATTGCGGTAAACCACTAAGGGCAACACTACCTTTTGACTCTGCACATGTAGGTTGAGTTATCAGTCCAATTATGGGAGCGGTCAGTTCAGCAGGCTGAGTGATCTGGATATTGTTAAGTACAGATGTACAACTGTTCGCATCTGTTACTGTTACCGAATAAGTGCCTGCCGGTAAACCAGTAATATCCTGTGTCGTAGCTGTATTGCTCCAT
>Ga0116184_10000052_pt1 | contig 131326 bp, 100 predicted proteins | sample AD_JPNNA5_MetaG_FD_89886 | JGI IMG/M metagenome (GOLD analysis project Ga0116184, IMG submission 89886) | Active sludge microbial communities of municipal wastewater-treating anaerobic digesters from Japan - AD_JPNNA5_MetaG | ecosystem: Engineered > Bioreactor > Anaerobic > Digestate | place... | reverse complement strand
TCTCCTTCTCGGGGCGACAGGCCCTGGGGGCCATCGGCGCCCTGAAGGCCCATGGCCGGGAAACGGTCGCGCAGTTCGAGCAGGCCTTCGCCACCTGGCTGGGGGTCCGTCACGCCGTGGCCTTTGCGTCGGGCAAGGCGGCCCTGGCAGCCTGGGTCCGGGTGCTGGGCCTGGGGCCCGGGGATCGACTGCTGCTGCCGGCCCTCGATGCCCCGGAGGTCCCGGCCCTGATCCGAGGCCTGGGGATCGGGGTGCGCGTGGCTGACATCTCGCCGGTCACCTACGGCCTGGACCCGGACCGGGCGGCCGAGGTCCAGGACCCGCAGGTCCGTGGCGTGCTGGTCCCTCATCTCTACGGAAACCCTGCCGACCTGGATCGCCTGTCCCGACTGGCCTCGGACCGGGGATGGGTCCTGATCGAGGACTGCGCCCAGGCCCTGGGCGCCCGCTGGCACGGCCGCATGGTTGGCGCCCAGGGGCATCCGGCCTTCTTCTCTTTCGGTCTCATGAAGAACCTCAACTCCCTCCAGGGAGGCATGGCCGTCACGAACGACGACCGCCAGGCGGCGGCCCTCCGGGGGTTTGCCCAGGCCCTGCCCGATCCGTCCCCCCTGGCGGTCCTCCGGGACCTGGGCCTCTCCCTGACCCTCTGGACCGGGACCCGGCGCCTCCCCTTCGCCGCCGCCTGGCCCGTCCTCCGGGTCGTCGAGGCCCTGGACCCCTCCCTGGTCCACCGGGCGGCCCGGCTGCGGCCCTCCCGGTGGGAACAGGCGTCGCTGGACCCAGTGCCCCTGATGCGACGAATGTCCCCGATCCAGGCCGGAGCGGGGATTCAGGGGCTGCCCCGGGTGCTTCCCGAGGCCCACCGCCGACGGGCCCACGCCGAGACCCTGATCCGGGCCCTCTCGTCGCTGCCGGGCCTGGACCTCCCCGGGGCCCTGGCCCCGGCCGACCCCGTCTGGACCCACCTGGTTGTCCGGGTCCAGGACCGGTACCGGTGGCGCCGGCGGCTGCTCCGGCGGGGCATCGACACCACCACCGGCTATCTGAAGACGCTGCACCGGGAGGACCCCGAGGCCGGCCCCTGCCCGGTGGCGGAGGACCTGGAGGCCCGGTCCCTCTATCTGCCCATCTGGCCGGAACTGGACGCCCGGGACATCGACCGGATCATCGATGCGATGAGAGAGGGAACGAAGCGATGAGACCGCCCCCACGTTGTCTGCTCTGCATCTGCGACAGCCAGGACTCCGGGGCCGCCCTGTTCCGGAACGGGCGGCTGGTGGCCGCCGTGAACGAGGAGCGGCTGAACCGGATTAAGCTCTGGGGGGGCTTTCCGGCCCTCTCGGTCCGGGAGGTCCTCCGGCTGGGACAGGCCCGTCCGGAGGAGGTGGACGAGGTGGTCTGCGGCACGCGGGTCACCCCGAACGTCCTGGCCCGGGTCTTCCGGGACCGGCACCAGCAGTGGCGCCGGGCCTCGGGACAGTTCGGGACCCTCCTGGACGCCTTCATCGGGTGGCAGGTCGCCGGCAGGACGCTGCGCTGGCCGCTCTGGATCGAGGAGCAGGTGGCCCGAAGGGTGCTGGAAGGGGAACTGCGGGCCCTGGGAGTCAAGGCCCCCCTCCGGATGGTGGACCACCACCTGGCCCATGCCGCCGGGGCCTGGGCCACATCTCCTTTCGATCGGGCCCTGGTGGTCACTGTGGACGGCCTCGGGGACGGCCTCTCGGTCACCGTCAGTGTCGGGGAGCGGGGACGCTTCCTCCGGCGGGTCCATCAGGAGAGCGGCTTCTCGGACCTGACTCTCTACTACTCGCGACTGACGGAGTTCCTGGGCTTCCGCCCCATTCGGGACGAGGGGAAGGTGAATGCCCTGGCGGCCTGCGCCTCTCCCGAGGCCACCCTTCCGATTGCCCGGACGCTGCTCCGGATGCGGGACGGCCGGTTCGGCATCCGCAATCCCCTGTTTTCCCAAGGTCCAGACCGTCCTCCCTGGTCGGCCCTCCGGACCTTCTCCCGGGAGGAGGTCGCCGCCGGGTTCCAGGACCACCTCGAGACCACGATGCGGGACTACCTGCGCCACTGGCTGGCCCGGACCGGCTGCCGCCATGTGGCCCTGGCCGGAGGCCTCTTCGCCAATGTGAAACTGAACCAGCGGATCGCCGCCATGCCCGAGGTGGAGGAGGTCTGGGTCTATCCCCACATGGGCGACGGCGGTCTGGCGGTCGGGGGAGGGTTCGCCCGCCTCCGGTCGGACCCGACCCTGGTCCAGGACCTCTTCTTTGGACCTGGATGCGATCCCGACCCGGTGGAGCAGGCCATCCGGGCCTCAGGACTCCCGGCCCGACGCCTCGCGGACCCGGGGCTGGAGATGGCCGCCCACCTGGCCCGAGGAAAGGTCATCGCCCGGTGCGCCGGCCGGATGGAGTTCGGGCCCCGGGCCCTGGGAAATCGTTCGATCCTGGTCCAGGCCACGGACCCCGACACGATCCGGTGGCTCAACACCCGCCTCCGCCGAAGCCCCTTCATGCCCTTCGCGCCAGCGGTCCACGAGGACCTGGCGCCGGCCTGCTTCCACGGGCTCCCGAAGGCCCTCCACGCCGCGCGGTTCATGACCGTGAGCCTGGACGCGACCCCGGAGTTCCAGCGACTGTGTCCCGGGGCCGTGCACGTGGACGGCACGGCACGGCCCCAGGTGGTCCGGGACTCCGAACACCCCGTCTATGGGCGGGCCCTCCGGGAGTACCACCGCCTGACGGGACTGCCAGCGGTGATCAACACCTCCTTCAACATGCACGAGGAGCCCATCGTCGCCACCCCGGAGGACGCCCTGGAGGCCTTCCGCCAGGCGCGCCTGGACGCCCTGTTCCTGGAGGACTGGCTGGTCGAGCCCCCCACAGGCGGGTGGCCCGGGGACTGACGACGGCGCCGACCTTCGCCTGCGGCGGCCCGGACGAACGCCGGGCTATCGCTCCCGGCCCCCCAGTTCCGCGATGACCTCCTCCAGCGTGACGTCATGACGGACCAGGTAGGCCAGCAGGAAGAACAGGACGTCGGCGGCCTCCCAGGTCAGGTCCTCCCGGCCCCGGGCCGTCAGCAGTTCGAACATCTCCTCGGTGAGCTTCCTGGGAATCCGGTCCTCTTTCTCGAAGAGGAACGACGAGTAGGACCCGGGCCGAGGATCGGCCCGGCGGGAGGCGATGATCTCGTAGAGCCGCTGCAGGCCGAACTCCCGGGTCCCGGACCCGAAGCAGGAATAGCGCCCCTTGCGGCAGCCGGGAACTGCCCCCTCCACGGCCAGCACCAGCGCGTTGCGCCGGCAGTCCGACAGCACCCGGACCACCGCCACCCCTCCACTGCAGGTCTCGGGACACTCCCGGCAGGGAGGGTGCCCCGGAAGGAAGAAGTCCATGCGGCCACTCTCCAGGGCCGCCTGCAGGGTCTCCCGGCCGATGGTGACCAGGCGCAGCACCTGGCCCGAACGGTCCACCAACACCGTGGGGATCCCGCCCTCCGGAAAGTCCAGGCAGGCCACCAGCGCCTCGGCCGGGGAGAACCGACCCTCCGCCAGCGCATCGTCCGCCACCAGGTCGCAGCCCAGGCGATCCAGGTCTCGGACCTCCTCCACGGACCGGACCTGCGCAACGACCGTGAAGTCCATGTTCAGGGCACCGGTCAGGATCGCCAGGGCCTCCCGATCCGGGGGCAAGGGCCGTCCCTCGGGGTCCTCGAAGGAGAGACGGAAGCCCGAGCAGTAGGGGGCCAGCACCTGCATCCACTCCAGGGCCGGGCGCATCCGATCCCCGGCCTCGTCCAGGTAGCACTGACGCCCGTCGGGAGTCCGCAGGGCCACCACCGTCCGACCTCGGGGCAGGCGCGAGAGGAGGTCCCGTGGAGACTGGGCGGGCAGGACCAGTTTTCGCACCCCGGATCGCAGAAACCTCCGGGCCTTGTCCTCGTCGGCGATCCCGGTCCACAACCGGCAGGGAACCTTCCGGGCCAGCCTGCGGATCAGGACGTCCTGGTCCTCTCCGGCCCCCGAGAGGTGCCGGACCTCGATCTCTCCCACCCTCGAGCGGTCCGTCGCAAGGCGAATCAGCGCCTCCCGCGGGTCCGTGTCTGGAGCCGGTGGCGGCACCCCCTCGGCCCACCCGTTCCGCAGTGCGAGTCCCGGAACCAGCATCCCCCTTCTCCCCCGCGAACCCCATGGCCCCGACCGACGCTCCAGGTCCGGGCCACCGGGTCCATGGCGAACCAATCGCCGGGAATGATATCATCCCGACGGATCTCCCAGGAGACGGAGATGGGACGCAACCTCTTTCTGGCGGGTCTGGTGCTTCTTGCGGGAGCCTGCGGCGGCCAGGACCCGGGCAACCCGACGGACCTCTCGGGCGACTGGAACCGCCCGGCCTGCGTCTCGGCCACGGACTGCGACGACGGCGACGCCTGCACCGTGAACCGGTGCATCGCTGGCCGGTGCGACTTCGCCCCCATCGCCTGCGACGACCAGGACCCCTGCACGACCGACTCCTGCGAGGCAGGACGGTGTGTCTTCGAGGCCGTCCTCGGGTGCTGCAATCGGGACGACCAGTGCGACGACCGGGACTTCTGCACCCCAGACCACTGCGTGAATCACCGGTGTCAGTCGGACGCCCCGGTGGCCGGGTGCTGCAACCGGGACGACGAGTGCGACGACGACAACGACTGCACCTCGGACTACTGCGTCCGTCACGCCTGCACCCACTACCCGAATGCCGGGGCCGGCTGTTGCGCGGTGGACAAGGACTGCGCCGACGGAAACCCCTGCACCGAGGATCGGTGCGTGGATGGACGGTGCACCCACCCGAACGCCGGCTGCTGCGTCCGGGACGACGACTGCACCAGCGAGGACCCCTGCGAGGAGGGGACCTGCCAGACCAACGGCAAGTGCCAGTTCACCCGGACGACCGGCTGCTGCGTGAAGGACCAGGACTGCCCCGCCGTGACCTGCACCACCTGGTCCTGCCGTGAGAACCAGTGCGACTACGTCCCCATCGCCGGATGCTGCGCCCGGGACGACGACTGCAAGGACCCCTGCCTCCGGTGCGAGATCCCCTTCCAGGCCGACCGGGGCGAGTGCGTGGTGAAGGGCACCCCCGAGTGCTGCCGGACCGTGCTGCTCGATGTCTCCTTCGACGACCTGGCGGGGTTCACCATCGAGGGCATGCCCGAAAGCGGCCATGCCGCCAGTCCCCGATGGGTCCTGGACGGCCAGCGGGCCCACAGCGCCCCCACCAGCCTCTACTTCGGCGACCCGACCACCCACACCTACGAATCGGCGGGAGGCACGAAGGTGGGCGGACGGGCCGTCTCCCCCACGCTGGAACTGGACCGGACCGTGCAGCCAGTGCTGACCTTCTGGCTCTGGAAGTCCACCGACTTCACGCCGGGCACCGACATCCTCTCGGTGCTGGTCCGGGACGGCAGCGGGACCGAGCGGGTCGCCTGGACCACCCTCAACGAGATCCGCCCCATCACCGACAACGCCTGGAAGCAGATCACGGTGCCCCTGGCCGCCTTTCAGGGCGGACCGGCCCGCCTGATCTTCCAGTTCGACTCCGTGGACGCCTTCCCGTCCAGTTACGAGGGCACCTACATCGATGACCTCCATCTGGAGGGCCAGTGTCCGTGACCCCTCCCCTCGAGGACCCTCCCGGGACCCCCGAGAACCCGGGCGCCGGCGAGTCGGTGCTGATTCGACTCCAGCAGGACGCGGGGAGGGTCCGCCAGACCTTTCGGCTGGTGGCCAGCGGGGTCGCCGCAGGGGTCCTGGGCGTCCACCTGGCGGGCACCGGGGTCCTGACCTGGCTGGTCTTCACGCACCCGGTGCCCTACCCGGTGATGTATCCCCTGATGGGGCTCGTGCTGTGGCTCTCCCTGGCGACCCGCTTCTCGGCGCTGTTCCGCGGACGGAGGCGGTCGGCGGCCCTCTCCCTGTTCCTCAACGCCCTCCTCCACGGGTTCTGGATCGCGGTGCTGATCGACCAGGTGCCGCCGCGTCCCGTCTTCCTGCGGGAGGTCGTGGAGCGCCCCTCCTTCGCCGCGCTGGTGGTCCCGATGGCCCTCTATCTGGTGGCCTTCCTGGGGACCGTGGTCCACGGGGTCCTGTGGGGTCGCGCCCACCGACAGGGCCCCCCGGGATAGGCCCCTGGAACCAGGCGGAGTGGTCTCTGCGGAAGTCTCGACCCGGCCCGGGGGCCCTCAAGGTCCCCCGACCTCCGACAGCAGGGACGTCCCGTCCCCCGCCGCCGGGATCCCCAGGGCCTCGGCCACCGTCGCCCCCAGGTCCGCGAAGGTCTCCCGGGTTCCGAGGTCCCGTCCCCCTCCCGGCCCGATCCCCCGGTGCCAGAGGATGCCCGGGACCATCTCCCGGGTGTGGTCCGTGGACCAGTCGGCGGTGGGGTCGCAGCCATGGTCCGCCGTGACGATCAGCAGGCCGTCGGGCCCCAGGGCCTCCATGATCCCCGGCATCGCCCGGTCCACCTCCTCCAGGGCCCGACCGTACCCCTCCGGGTCCCGGCGGTGCCCGTAGAGCATGTCGAAGTCCACCAGGTTCGTGAATACCAGGCCCTCGCCCCCCTCCTGGAGGACCTCCAGGCTCCGCCGGAGGCCGTCGGTGTTCCCCTCGGTGTGGACGCTCCGGGGGACCCCCTGGCCCGCGAAGATGTCGGAGATCTTGCCGATGCCCACCACGGGCACGCCGTGGTCGCAGAGCCGGTCCAGGACCGTGGGCCGGGGCGGCCGCATGCTGAAGTCCCGGCGATTGTAGGTCCGCTTCCAGGCCCCGGGCGTCCCGACGAAGGGCCGGGCGATCACCCGGGCCACCCGATAGGGGTCCAGGATGCGCCGGGCGACCTCGCAGGCCCGGTAGAGGTCCTCCAGGGGCACCACGTCCTCGTGGGCTGCCACCTGGAAGACCGAGTCGGCCGAGGTGTAGACGATCAGCCGGCCGGTGCGGCAGTGCTCCTCGCCCAGCCGGTCCAGGATCTCGGTGCCGCTGGCGGCGACGTTGCCCAACCAGTCGAAGCCCGACTCCCGGCGGAAGGCCTCCATCACCTCCGGCGGAAAACCCGTCTCGGTGAAGGTGGCGAATGGCGCATCGAGGATCACGCCCGCCATCTCCCAGTGACCGGTGGTCGTGTCCTTGCCCGGCGAGGCCTCCCGCAACCGGACCACGTGGCCGTCCCACCGGGGTTCGGGAGGCACGCCCGCAATGGTGTCCAGATGCCCGAGGCCCAGGCGGCCCAGGTGAGGCATCCGGAGCCCCCCCAGGGCCCTGGCGACGTGGCCCAGGGTGTCGGCCCCCGCATCGCCGTAGCGTCCGGCATCGGGCATCGCCCCGATTCCCACACTGTCCAGGACCAGCCAGAAGACCCGTCGAAACGGCTTGTTCGGTCTGTTCATGGCGTTTACCATAGGGCCGGCCTGGACAGGGGTCAATGCGGATCGGGATCCAGGCCTTTCGGCCAGGGACGGGAGGTTCAGATGGGGCGGGGCAAGTGGGTCCTCTGGGGGGTCGTCGCGGGGGTCCTCTGGTCCGGGTGCGGCCGCAAGGAGACGGCCCGGGCCCCGGAGCCCGCTCCTGCCCCTGCGGCCGCACCGGAACCGGCCCCGCCCCCCGAACCTCCGAAGTCCCCGCAGGAACCCCTCTGGCCCGATCCCCTTCCGGCAGGCTGGAAGGTCCTGAACGACTACGAGGCGCCCCTGGAGAAGCACCAGACGAACTGGGGCGGCTTCTACGACACCTGGTCCTTCCGGGGGGGCAAGTGCCTCCTCTCCCAGATGGAGGAGGGAGGGAATCGGCGGCTCCAGGTCCAGTTCTCCCTGCCCATGGCCAACAGCCAGTGCGGCACCTTCGAGTACCTGGCCGGGGAGAAGGGCAAGCCCAGGCCCGTGGACATCCGCCCCTACCAGGCCGTGACGTTCCTGCTGAAGTCCGGCGACGACGAGGATCACGCGGTGCGGCTGGAGGTGACGGAACTGGACCCCTACGACGCGGCCCTCCAGGGCTACGTCGGCGAGAGCCGCCCCCTGGTGGCCGGCAAGGAATGGAAGCGCTACGAGGTGGCCCTGGATGACATCCTGCACCCGATGTTCAACCGGAAGATGGGGCGGCAGGTGGGGATCCGGCTGGACCGGAAGGACCAGGACGGGGCCTCGGGGACGGTGCTCCTGGACAACGTGACCTTCGTGGAGAAGGCCGCCCCCTGAGGACCACCGGGGGCTCGAAGGAGGAAACGGGAATGCGGCGGGCGATCGTGAGCGTCAGCGACAAGACCGGCGTGGTGGAGTTCTGCGACGGCCTGGTCCAGGCGGGGTTCGAGGTGGTCTCGACGGGCGGGACGGCCCGAGCGCTCCGGGAGGCCGGCGTGCCGGTGCGGGAGGTCTCGGAGGTCACGGGCTTCCCCGAGTGCCTGGACGGCCGGGTGAAGACCCTCCACCCGGCGGTGATGGGGGGCATCCTGGCCCGGGGCACCCCCGAGGACCAGACCACGTTGCAGCAACTCGGCATCGGCCCGGTGGACCTGGTGGCGGTGAATCTCTACCCCTTCCAGGCAACCATCGCCCGGCCCGACGTGACCATCGAGGAGGCCATCGAGCAGATCGACATCGGCGGGCCCTCGATGATCCGCGCCGCGGCGAAGAACCATGCCCGGGTCACCGTGGTGGTGGACCCCGGGGACTATGGCGCGGTGCTCCAGGAGATCCGGGACCTGGGGGACACGACCCCCGAGACCCGCAGGCGCCTGATGGTCAAGGTCTTCACCCACACGGCCCTCTACGACGCCGCGGTGGCGGGCTTCTTCGGCGGCGGCCAGGAGGGGCTCCCGGAGGTCTTCCTGGCCGGTGGACGCAAGGCCGTGGACCTCCGGTATGGCGAGAACCCGCACCAGCGGGCGGCGGTCTATCTGCCGGACCGCCCCTCGGGGATCCTCGGGGCCATGCAGCGCCAGGGCAAGGTCCTCTCCTACAACAACCTCGTGGACATGGAGGCGGCCTGGCAACTGGTCCGGGAGTTCGACGGGCCCGCCGTGGCGATCATCAAGCACACGAACCCCAGCGGCGCCGGAGTGGACCGGGAGTCCCTGGCCCAGGCCTACGAGAAGGCCCTGGCGACGGACCCGGTCTCGGCCTTCGGAGGCATCGTGGCCCTGAACCGGGAGGTGGACGAGGCCCTGGCTCGGCGCCTGGCGGAACACTTCTACGAGGTGGTGCTGGCACCCCGGATGTCGGCAGGGGCCCTCGAGGTCCTGGCAGCCAGGAAGAACCTCCGGGTCATGGAGATGGGCGACGGCTTCTTCGACCCCCTGCCCCGGCTCGTGGCGAAGGACCTCTCGGGGGGCCTGCTGGTCCAGGAGACCGACCCCCGGGCCGACGAGGTCCGGGAAGGACGGGTGGTGACGCGGCGGGCCCCCGAGGAGGGCGAGTGGGCGGCCCTCGAGATGGCCTGGAAGGTCTGCAAGCACGTCAAGAGCAATGCCATCGTCTTCGCCCGGGCGGACCGGACGGCGGCCATCGGCGCCGGCCAGATGAGCCGGGTGGACTCGGCCCGGCTGGCGGGGGTCAAGGCGGCCGACCGAGGGGTTCCCCTGGAGGGGACCGCCGTGGGCAGCGACGCCTTCTTCCCGTTCCCCGACGGCCTGGAGGAGGTCGCCCGACTGGGGGCCACGGCGGTGGCCCAGCCCGGGGGGTCGGTGAAGGACGCCGAGGTGATCGCAGCGGCGGACCGCCTCGGCATCGCCATGGTCTTCACCGGGCGTCGGCATTTCCGGCACTGAGCGGCGGCGGTCACGGTCCAGGAGGTGGACGATGAAGGTGCTGGTGGTCGGTCATGGGGGTCGGGAGCACGCGCTGGCCTGGCGCCTCTCCCAGAGCCCCGGGGCGGAGGTGCTGATCACGAAGGGGAACGGGGGTACCGACGACTCGGCGAAGGCCCTGCCGGTCGGCCCCAACGAGATCGATGCCCTGGTCGAGACGGCGGTGGACCGGGAGGTGGGGCTGGTCGTGGTCGGGCCCGAGACGCCGCTGGCGATGGGCCTGGCAGACCGGCTCCAGGCCCGGGGCATCCCGGTCTTCGGACCCGTCCAGGCGGCGGCCCGGATCGAGTCCAGCAAGTCCTTCGCCAAGACCCTGATGCTGGAGGCCGGGGTCCCGACGGCCCGCCACGAGGTCTTCGACGACCCCAATGCCGCCCTGAGGCACCTGCTCCAGTGCCCCCTGCCCGTCGTGGTAAAGGCCGACGGGCTGGCGGCAGGCAAGGGGGTCGTGGTGGCCCAGACCCGGGACGAGGCCGTCGAGGCCGTCAAGTCGTTCATGGTGGACGGGGCCCTGGGTCACGCGGGCCGGAAGGTCGTGGTCGAGGAATTCCTCCAGGGGGACGAGGCCTCCCTCATGGTGATCACCGACGGAGAGCGGATCCTGCCGCTCCCGGGCGCCCGGGACCACAAGCGGGTCTTCGACGGCGACGAGGGGCCCAACACCGGGGGAATGGGGGCCTACTCCCCCACCGCCCTGCTGGAGGGCGACGCCCTGGAGGACATCCTGCGACGGGTGATCCGGCCGGTGCTCGAGGAGATGGGCCGCCGGGGCATCGTCTACCAGGGGGTCCTCTACGCGGGGCTGATCATCACCCCCGAGGGACCCAAGGTGCTGGAGTTCAACTGCCGTTTCGGAGACCCGGAGACGCAGCCGTTGATGATGCGCCTGAAGGGAAACCTCCTGGAGGCGCTCCATGCCTGTACCCAGGGTCGCCTGGGGGATGTCCGCCTGGACTTCCTGGCCCAGCCGGCCATCACCGTGGTGCTGGCCACCGCCGGATATCCCGATCGGCCCCGGTCCGGCGACGTGATCGAGGGGATCGACGAGGCGGCGGCGGTCCTGGGAGTGCGGCTCTTCCACGCGGGAACCCGGCGTCTGCCCGACGGGACCCTGGTGACGGCCGGAGGTCGGGTGCTGGGGGTCACCGCCCTGGGGGACTCCTTCCGGGAGGCCCGGGGACGGGCCTACGAGGCCGCCCAGAAGGTCCGCTTCGCCGGTCGGCACTTCCGCACCGACATCGGGGCACGGCACAAGGGCCCCTTCTGAGGCCCATCGAGGCCGATCCCCACCCCTTCTTCCCGCGATCCCCGTGCTACCATGTCGAGACCTTCCCCGGAGGCGCCCATGTCCCCGACGACCCGCCTCTGTCCGGTCTGCCAGGTCCCGATGCAGACCGTGGTGCAGCATCGCCAGGAGGTCGATCAGTGTCCCCGGTGCGGCGGGCGCTTCTACGATGCCGGGGAACTGGAGTCGATGCTGCAACTGGTGCGCTGCTTCGAGGAGGTCTCGCTGGACGAGCCGGACGTCGAGTCGATTCCCGACGAGGAGGTCCGTCGAGTCGAGACCTGCCCGGTGGACGGCGCCGTGATGGAACCCCAGGACATCGCGGGGATCGTCATCGACCGATGCCCCCGATGCCAGGGCCTCTGGCTGGACCGGGGGGAAGTGGTGGCCCTGAAGATCGCCGAGGATGGCATCCGACAGCACCTGAACCTCTACCTCCGCCTGGGGAGGTGACCATGCGTCCCTTGACCAAGCGCATGATCCTGGCCATCAATCGGTTGTCGGCCCTCTACACCGGAGGCCTCTGCAAGGAGAACGGCAACCTGCGACCCGGGGCCTCCCTGGCCTTCGTGGACCGCATCGTCCACAACGAGGTCTTCGGGCAGCCCATCTATCCCGACCTCTACCACCAGGCCGCGGCATACCTGTTCCACGTCGTGAAGGACCACCCCTTCCTGGACGGCAACAAGCGCACCGGTCTCGCCTGTGCGCTGACCTTCCTCCAGTGGAACGGGATCGGGGTGGCCCCCCTGGACGAGGATGCGGTCTTCGACTTCGTGATCTCGGTCGCCTCGGGACCCAACCGCCCCGAGACCGAGGTCCCTCGCATCGCCGTCTGGCTCCGGGAGATGAGCCTTTCCTGACGGCCGATGCCCCCACCGAGGGCACCCATGACCGGCTCCTTCCGGATCCCCCTTGCAGCCCCCGGGGAGGTTCCCTATCATGGGGTCGGGTGCCCTGCGATCGAGCCGGCGGTCGTCCAGTGGTCGAACCGCTGGTGCGTTGACTTGGGAGTCGCCCCTGCCCGTGGTGTGCAGGCCCGGCCCGGCCGGGACGCCTGAAGCGGGTACCGCGACGCCCCCCTGGTTCTTCCGGGGTTCGGGTGGACGACCCTGGCCCGGATCGCAGGGCCCCATGTCCCGCTCCCACGACATCCCCCCTCAGGGCACCACGTCGATCACCAGGGGGTCGTGGTCGCTGATCCGGGTCCCCTGCCAGAGGGGCCGTTCCACCACCCGGGGAGCCAGGGACCGCCGTCCACCGGAGTCCGTCCGCTCCCCGTCGCCCAGGGGCCGAAGCCCCCGGACCGCCATCCAGTCCATCCGCAGCGGGGCGACGCCGTTCCAGGGCCGCAGGCGCCACCGGAGCACCCACACGGCAACGCCCGGAAGGTGCTCCCGAACCGCGCTCTCGCTCTCGAAGGTCCCCACCTCGTACCGGAGGGTCCCCCGGGAGAGGTCGTTGCACTCCCGCCATCGGAACCCGGCCTCCTCCAGGACCCGGAAGACCGGCGTCTCGTAGACCTCCCAGGGATGCATGTAGTGGTGGATCGCATGGGGAAAACCGCCCCGGAGCAACTTCTGCCAGAGGTTGCGCAGGAGCCCGCCGGTCGAGGAGACGTCGTAGGTGTGGGTGTTCAGGTCACCCCCGATCACCACCGGCAGGCCCTCCGGCAACGAGGCGACCAGGTCCCCCAACTGCCGGGCCCGCTGGCTGGAGGAGGCGACGCTGTCCAGATGGGCCGAGGCCAGCACCACCGGTCCCAGGGGCGTCTCGACCTGGGCCCAGAGGGCCCGCTTGGCCCCCAGGCGCTTCTCGCTGCTGTGGAACTTGTCCTTCGTGACGAAGACCGGGACGTTGCAGGCCCGCCGAAGGGGCCAGCGGCTCAGGATGGCGTTGCCATGCATCGCGTGGGTGTTCTGCCCCGATCCCCCCCGGAGCCGGTCCACCGGGTCACCCGCGTCGAGGCAGAGATAGGAGTTGCCGAAGACATGGGCCATTCCCAGGGCCTCGCCCACCTCCGCGGCGACGTGACGGTTCCCGGACCGGGCCATGCCCAGGTCCACCTCGTTGAGCATGAGGGCGTCCAGGTCCTGGAGCGCCGGATGGGTGCGCAGGATGTCGATCAGGGATTCGAGGCGCAACCCCCGCTGGATGTTCCAGGTGGCGACCCGGAGAAAGGAGATCGGCGGACAGGGGACAGGGGCCTTCGGCAGCCCGTGGACCAGGGCCGAGGTCCGGGCCTCCACCGCCTGCCGCGAGCGGTCCCAGAGGGGCGACCGTTCCAGGTCCGAACGCCGCCGAATGGCCCCGAGGGCCTCCAGAACCTCCCTGGGCAGGGGATCCGGGGGCGGAATGGGTCCTTCCAGCGGCCGCACGCCGTCTGACGACATCACGCCGCCTCCAGGAACGGCGGCAGGGGACAGTCCAGCGAGACGGCCACAAGGCGGGTCAGTTCCGCCTCCCGGAGGGTCACCCGGCCATCGGCGAGGACCAGCCGGGTGAGGCGGTCCAGGGCCATCCGCCGGGTCTCGAAGGACGCGCGGGCCAGGCGATCCAGCACCTGCCCGAGCAGGGGCAGGCCCTCCGTTCGCACCCGGGCCAGGGCCTCCCGGAGGCGTTCGACGGGCCTCCCGCTGGCGGCGGCCAGGGCCTCCAGGTCCTCTCCCGACTCCCCATAGAGGGACACGCCCGCCAGCAGGTGGTCCAGGTCGAAGGTCGTGGCCCGTCCCCGCCCGCCCGGAGGCAGGGGACCCGCGGCCAGGCGCCTCTGGACCAGCCGCAGCACGATGAACTCGAAGAGGCTCAAGGTCCGGTCCGCCGCCGCCAGGGCCTCCAGACGCCGGATCAGGTCGGCCCGCTGCCCGTCGTCCAGCAGCCGCAGGGCCGGGGTGGCCAGGTCCAGCAACGGCAATCGCCAGGCCGGTCCCAGGGTCTCCAGGTGGGACATCCAGCGGTGCACGGCCTCCCAGCCCTCGGACCCCAGTTCCCGTTGCAGGTACTCCCGCTGGGACCGCAGGACCTCGGGGTCCTGACGATCCATCAGCAGCGCCAGGACCAGGGCCGCCGCCCCCACGGGCCGGTGCAGGTCCTCTTCCATTTCCCCTTCCAGGCGCGACCGCATCGCGACGCCCTGCGCCACGTGGTCGGCGGAGGGGGCCCCGACCCGGGCCATCACCGCCTGAGGCTGCACGGCAATGCGGCCGTCGGAGAACCCGGCGGCCCCGGAGGGGTCGGAGGCCATGGACGGCGGGACCGATGCCGCGGCGGCCTCGGGGGCGAATCCCGGATCCAGGCGACGGATCCGCTCCTCCAGGGGCGGATGGGTGGCCAGGAGCCCCCCGAGCCAGGACCGCTGGCCCTCGCCGAACAGGAAGTGCCCCACCTCGATGGACCGGGGCGCCTGGAGGCGCGACCCGTGGACGAATCCCGCGATGCGCTTGAGGGCCCCGGCGATCCCGAAGGGATTCCGGGTGAACTGGACCGCCGAGGCGTCAGCCAGGTATTCCCGCTGCCGGGAGATGGCCGCCTGGATGATCCGCCCGACGAAGACACCGATGTAGCCGACGATCATCAGCACCAGGCCCATCAGCACGATGGCCGCCGCCGCATTGCCGTCCTTCTTGGAGGAACGGACCCGGGTCCGGCCGGCGAACTGGACCATGAAACGGCCCACCACGGCCATGGCCAGGATGCCGAAGATCACCCCCATCAGGCGGATGTTGAGCCGCATGTCGCCGTTCAGGATGTGGCTGAACTCGTGGGCGATGACGCCCTGCAGCTCGTCGCGGCTCAGGGTCTGGAGCGCCCCTCGGGTGACGGCCACGGCGGCATCCTCCGGGCGGAAGCCGGCGGCGAAGGCGTTGATGCCCTCCTCCTCCTCCAGTACGTAGATGGCCGGCACCGGGACTCCCGAGGCGATGGCCATCTCCTCCACGACGTTCCGCAGCCGCTTCTCCAGCGGGTCCCGGGTCTCGGGCGAGACCGGGCGCCCCCCGAGCATCTCCGCCACGGCGCTCCCGCCGGACCGGAGCGTGAGGATGCGGAAGCCCGACGCCAGCCCGACGAAGACCGCCGTGGCCCCGACGATCCAGGCAAACCACTCCGGGTCCCACCAGGAGGCCCCGGGAGGCGCCGACTCGCCGCCGTTCAGGTAGATCAGGCGAGCGACCAGGTAGAGCGTGGCGCCAATGCCCAGCACGGCCAGCCCGAACAGCACCACCAGCCACCGGGTCCTCTTCCGGGCCTGCTCCTGGTGCTCGAAGAAACTGGTGGACATGGGGAGACCTCCGGAGGGGGATGGACCGGGGCCTCAGGGCCTCAGAACTGGACCTTCGGGGCCTTCCGCTCCTCGGGGGCCTCGGTGGCCGCCAGCAGCTCCGCCGGCCCGAAGCCGAACATCCCGGCGATCACGTTGTTCGGAAAGACCTCCCGCCGGTTGTTGTAGGCCGTCACGGCGTCATTGAAGGCCTGCCGGGCGAAGGCGACCTTGTTTTCCGTCGAGGTGAGCTCCTCCTGGAGCATCATCATGTTCTGGTTGGCCTTCAGGTCCGGGTAGGCCTCGGCCACCGCGAAGAGGCGCCCCAGGGCCCCGGTCAGGCCTCCCTCGGCCTGGGACAGGCTGCGCATCGCGGTCGGGTCCCCCGGATTGGCCGCCGCGGCCTTGCTGGCGGCAATCGCGGTGTTCCGGGCGGCCACCACCGCCTCCAGGGTCTCCCGCTCGTGCTTGATGTAGCCCTTCACCGTCTCGACGAGGTTCGGAATCAGGTCGTAGCGGCGCTTCAACTGCACGTCGATCTGGGCATAGGCGTTCTTGTACTGGTTCCGGGACCGGACCAGGCCGTTGTAGATCCCCACGATCAAGAAGATCAGCACCAGCAGCACGATCACGACGATCAGGATGCCCGGCATCGGTTCCTCCTGTGACAATCAGGCGCATGATACCAGAGACCCCGGGATTTGACACCCCGACGGGGAGTCCGCACAATCACTCCCGATCTCCTCGGGAGGACGCCATGGGCCGCTGGCTCGCGATCGGGACGCTGGTACTGCTGCTGATGCCCGTCGCCGGATTCGCCCGGGGAGGCCGGTCCTCCCTGAAGCTGGAGCGCTGCCTGGAGCGCTGCGAGACGAACTGCGAGGCCCGCTGCGAGGTCCGCCACCTGAAGGGATCCGGCGCGGCCCGGGACTGCCAGAAGAAGTGCCAGGTCAAGGAGAAGCGCTGCAAGGACCGCTGCGAGTATCACTACAAGGCTCGCTGACCTCCCGGGGCGCCTCCGGCGGGGGGAGGGCCAGCAGCACCTGCTCGGCGGTGGCCGGGAGCCGCAAGGCCCCCGAGGCGAGGTCCTGGATCGCGTCCTCCACCGCGAAGAAGGCCGACTCCCCGTAGAGGAACGGCGGTTCGCCGACGGCCTTGGACCGGAGCAGCACGCCCACCGGCCGGGGGTTCGGCCAGAGGACGACCACCAGGTCCCGGGGCGCATCGCCGAAGGACGGGATCTTGTAGGTGGTGGCCGAGGCGCTCTGGAGACGTCCCTGGTCGTCCCAGACCACCTCTTCCAGCAGGGCCCACCCCAGGCCCTGGACGTAGGCCCCGATCACCTGCCCCCGATCCACCGCCGGGTTCAGGCTCTCGCCGGCCTCGTGGACCAGCACGGCCCGGTCCACGGTGGTCGCCCCGGTCAGCAGGTCCACCGTGACCTCGCTGATTCCCACCCCAAAGACGTAGTAGGCAAAGGGGGTCCCCCGACCCGCCTCCCGATCGAACGCCACCCCGGGCGTGGCGAAGAAGCCATGGGCCGACAGGTCCACCCGCTGCAGGAAGGCCTGCTGGACCACCTCCTCGAAGGTCAGGGTCCGGTCCGGGAACCGGACGTCGAAGACCCGCCCTCCCTGGAACCGGACGTCCTCGGGGGAGCAGGCCTGTGGGGATTCCCCCCGTCCCAGCATCGGGGCGGCCACCGCCCGGAGCCGCGCCTGGATGTCGAGGCAGGCCCGCCGCACCGCGGCCCCATTGAGGTCCGCCCCGGTGGAGGCCGCCGTGGGGGACATGTTGGCGACCCTCCGGGTGCTGGTCGTCTCGATGCGGATCCGGTCCAGCCGGACGCCCAGGGCCTCGGCGGCCACCTGGGCGATCTTGGTCTGGACCTGCTGCCCCATCTCGATGGCCCCGTGGGATACCGACACGGACCCATCGCCATAGACGTGGACCAGGGCCCCGGCCTGGTTCAGGAAGGCCGCCGTGAAGGAGATCCCGAACTTGACCGGCGTGACGGCGATGCCCTTCCGCCGGGTCCGGGACGAGGCGTTGAACCGGGCGATCTCCTGCCGCCGCCGGTCCCAGTCGGCCAGTTCCCGGGCCCGGTCCAGCATCTCGGTCAGCACCACGTGCGTGACCGGCTGGCCGTAGGGCGTCGTCTGGCCCTCGCGATAGAGATTGCGGCGGCGGACCTCCAGGGGGTCCAGGCCCAGGTGCCTCGCCATGGCCTGGATCGCCGACTCGATGGCGAAGACCCCCTGGGGGGCCCCGAAGCCCCGGAAGGCGGTCGCTGGCGGCAGATGGGTGCGACAGGGCCGGCCCACAATGCGGACATGAGGCAGGTCATAGGCGTTGTCGGCATGCAGCATGGACCGTTCCAGGATCGATGTGCTGCAGTCGGCCACGGCCCCGGCGTTGCTCCGGAGGTCCACCTCGTAGGCCAGGATGCGCCCCTCCCCGTCGAAGGCGATGCGCCAGTGGGCCTCGTAGGGATGGCGCTTGCCGGTGAACCGCATGTCCTCGTCCCGGTGCAGCAGGACCTCCACCGGCCGCCCGGTGAGCCGGGCCGCCAGGGCCGCCAGGCAGGCCCAGGAGGTCGCCTGGGACTCCTTCCCGCCGAACCCGCCCCCGGGGCGTCGGACCTCGACGCAGACCTGGTTCCGGGGAATGCCCAGGACCTGGGCCGCCATCCGCTGCACCTCGGTGGGATGCTGGGTGGAGGACTGGAGCAGCAAGGCCCCATCCTCCTCCAGGAAGGCCCGACAGCGCTGCGTCTCCAGGTAGAGGTGCTCCTGGGCCCCGCTCACCGCGACGCCGGACAGGACGTGGGGGGCCGTGGCGAAGACCCCGTCGGGGTCGCCCCGTTCGATCCGCCGGATCGGGCCCACGTAGGATCCCCGCCGGACGGCCTCCTCGATCGTCAGCACCGGATCCAGGGGGTCGATCTCCAGGCGCACGGCCGCCGCCGCCTGCCGGGCCGTGACGGGGTCCCGGGCCACCACCGCGGCGACCACCTCCCCGACATAGGACACCTCGCCCTCGGCCATCAGCGTCTCGTCGGCCACGATGCCGCCGATCTGGTTCTGCCCCGGGATGTCCGCCGCCGTGATCACCCGCACGACGCCCGGCATCGCCAGGGCCAGGGCCGGGTCGATGGACCGCAGGTGTCCGTGGGCGACCGGGCTGGTGACCGGGGCCAGGTGCAGCATGCCCTCGGGGGCCCGGTCGTCCCCGACGAAGCGGGCCCGGCCCGTGACCAGGTCCGGCCCGCACCAGTGGGGATGGGGGTCCCCGACCGGGGAACGGCCCCCGTCGTTCGGCATGGGGCTGCGTGGGTCGCTCATGGCGTGCCTCCGGAAGACTCCTGCCAGGCCCGGAAGTGACCCAGCACCAGGTGATGGACGAGCCGTCGCCGGAACTCGGCACTGCCCCGGACGTCGCCGATGGGGGTCACCTCCTCCATCGCCGTCCTGGCGGCCTCCTCGGCGGTCTCCCAGGTCCAGGGTCGGCCACGGAGGCGATCCGCCGCCCTGGGGCACAGGACCGTCGTGGGGGCCACGCCACCGAAGGCCAGTCGGGCCTCCCGGACCCGGCCTCCCTCCCAGCGGATCCGGAGGGCGGAGTTCACCGTCGCGATGTCCAGTTCCCGTCGCCGGGAGGCCTTCTCGAAGTGCACGAAGTCGCCATCGGCCCGGGGGATCTCGATGGCCTCGACCCACTCGTCCGGGGCCCGGTCCACCTGCCGGTACCCCTGGAGAAACCGGGAGACCGGGACCTCCCGTCGGCCCCGGAGGCCCCGGATCCGGACCGTGGCATCCAGCACCAGCAGCATCGGGACCGTGTCGGCCACCGGAGAGGCGTTGATCAGGTTCCCGGCCAGCGTGGCCAGGTGACGGACCGGCCGGCTGCACATCGTCCGGATGGTCTCCGCCAGCGGGGGCAGGACCGGCTCCAGGGCCTTCCGGAGGTCCTCGAGGCGCACGGCGGCCCCCACCCGGACCCGATCGGCCTCCACGGCCAGGTCGGCGAGGCCCGCGACCCGGGAGAGGTCCACCCAGACCCCGGGACTGGTCCCCCGGGTGCGACGGGCCACCTGGACGTCGGTGGCCCCGGCGACCAGCGTCGCTCGGGGCCCCAGGTCCGCCAGCAGCCGGTCCACCTCCTCGGGGGTCCCAGGGCTCTTCCACCGATCTCCGTCCAGTCCGGTCCCACCCCGATCCCCCGACAGGGCTGCCTCGACCTCCGACAGCCAGGGAGGGCGGATCTCCTCCGTCCGGACAGTGCCCGCCGCAAACCCGCTCCGGATCGCCTCGGCCGCCTGCCGAATGGGCACGTACCCCGTGCAGCGGCAGAGATTCCCCTCCAGGGCCGCCCGGATCTCCTCGTCAGAGGGTGACGGCGTGTCCAGGAACAGGGCCAGCAGGGACATCACGACCCCGGGCGTGCAGTAGCCGCACTGGACCGCGTGGGCCTCCAGCAGCGCCTTCTGGACCGGGTGCAGGGCCCCGGGCGTCCCGATTCCCTCCACGGTGATCACGATCCGCCCCTGGACGGACCACGCGGGGACCAGGCAGGACGTCACGGCCCGGTAGCGAACCCGACCCGCCTCCGGCGTCCCGATCACGACGGTGCAGGCCCCGCAATCCCCCTCCCCGCAGCCCTCCTTGGTCCCCGACAGGCCCAGGGGACCCCGGATCACCTCCAGCAGGGTCCGGTCCGGATCGACCTCGACCGACGTCCACTGCCCGTTCAACCAGAATGACGGCATCAGGCGGGTCCTCCCTCGCAAGGGGCCCCGGGCCCCCCGGTCCTCGATGCGGCCCCATGCAGAAACAGGTCGAGGATCCGGGCCGACAGGTCCTCCAGGTCCCGGGACTGCCGGAATCGCCGCAGCGTGAGACCCCGCGCCAGGCCCAACAGCGCCTGGGCCAGGTCCTCCGGGGACTGGGGCCGCAGGGTCCCTTCCCGGATGCCCTGCTCCATGAGGGTTGCCAGTTCCCCCATGATGCGGTCCAGCACCTCGTGCATCCGGCGCACCTTGTCCCCATGGGCCGCCACCGATTCCTGGACGAACTGGGGTGACTCCCGGAGCGTCTCGAAGAAACCGCGGCTCTCCGCGCCGAAGGCCACGAAGCGCTCCACGTAGGTCCGGACCTTGTCGCAGAAGGCCCCCTCCCGCCGCGCCAGGGCCTCGACCTCCTCGCAGACCGCCACGAGGCGCCGGTATTGCAGTTCCAGGATCAGGTCCGCCTTCCCCGGAAAGTATTTGTAGACCGTGCCGACGGCCACCCCGGCCCCCCGGGCGATGTCCTCGATCCGGGCGCTCCGGTACCCCCGGGACTCGAAGACCCTCGCGGCGGCGTCCAGCAGCCGATCCCGGACCTTCTGGCGGGCCTCGGGGGACAGCGGCATCCTTCCCATCACCCCTCCTCTGGGTCCTGGCAGGAGGCCCTGTCATTGTAACCCATTTTTCCGCCCAAAAATGAACCATTATTCAAAAAATATTGACAGGAGCCGGCCCAGCCCCTATCGTTTGCCGACGTCGCCACCGGGCGGCGGGATTTCTTCTGCCGGGAGACGAGATCATGAGACTTGGCAGGACGGGATGGATCGGGCTGGCGGCGCTGGCGGTGGTGGGCTGCCAGGAGTCCTCCGGGAAGGTGGCGCTGCCGGAGCAGCCCACGGCGGGAGCCGTGGTGGTCGGGACCGCCGCCGAGGTGCGGCCGACCGACTCGGGGACCTCCTGGATGAGCGGCACCCTGGAACCCTATCGCCGGAGCACCCTCATGGCCCAGGTGCCAGGGGTCGTCCAGAAGGTCCTGGCCGCCGAGGGACAGCGGGTCCGGGCCGGAGACCCCCTGGTCGTGATCCGGGACGAGGACTACCAGTTGCGCCTCCGACAGGCCCAGGCGGGGCTCGAGGCCGCCGAGGCCCAGGCCCGGAACGCGGAACTGCAGTACCGACGCCTGCAGGAACTCCGGAGCCAGGAGGCGGTGCCCCAGAGCCAACTGGACGTGCTGGAGGCCGGGTGGAAGGCCGCGAAGGCCCAGATCGAGGTGGCCTCGGCGAACCTGGCCCTGGCCCGGAAGGCCCTCCGGGACACGGTGATCACCGCGCCCTACGACGGCATCGTCGTGCGCCGGATGATCTCCGAGGGCGAGTCGGCCACCGCGATGCCCCCGACGCCGCTGGTGGTGGTCGAGAAGACGGACCCCCTGGAACTGAAACTGCAGGTCCCCTCCTCCCAGGCGGATCGGGTGGCCGTGGGGACGCCGCTCAAGATCCGGCTTCCGGCCTCGGGACAGGAGATGGACGCCCAGGTGACCCGACTGGTCCCCTCGGCGAACCCCGGCTCCCGGGCCTTCCTGGCCGTCGTGGAGATCCCCAATCCGGACGGGGCTCTCCGGGCGGGGGTCTATGGCGAGGCCCGCCTGGCCTCCCCGGACGGGACGGGAGGGACCTCCCGATGAAACTCTCCGATGTCTCGATCCGGCGGCCCGTGCTGGCCACCGTGATGATCTCCCTGCTGCTGGTCTTCGGCATCGTGGCCTATCCCCAGCTCGGCGTGGACCTGATGCCGAACGTCGAGTTCCCCTTCGTGACGGTCACGGTGGTCTATCCCGGGGCGGACCCCGAGACCATCGAGTCCAAGGTGGTGGACAAACTGGAAGAGGCGGTCAACACCATCAGTGGCATCCGGGAACTGCGGTCCACGTGCCTCGAGAACGTCGGCTTCCTGGTGATCCAGTTCGAACTGGAACGGAGCGCGGACCAGGCGGTCCAGGACGTCCGGGACAAGGTCTCGGGGGTGCTCCGGGAACTGCCCAAGGACCTGGACCCGCCCATCGTGCAGCGCCTGGACATCAACGCGATGCCCATCCTGAACGTGGCGGTCTTCGGGGACATGCCGGTGCAGGAACTGACCCGGATCGCCGACGAGCAGGTGAAGCAGCGTCTTCAGGTCGTCCGAGGGGTCGGCAGCGTGGACCTGATCGGGTCCCAGGAACGGGAGGTGCAGGTCCTGGTGGACCCGGCCCGGATGCAGTCCCACTACCTGGCCCCCGGGGACCTGGCCCAGGCCCTGGCCTTCCAGAACCTGGAGGTCCCCGGCGGCAATCTGGACGAGGGTTCCCGGGAGCGGGCCCTGAAGACCCGAGGCGAGGTCCACTCCGCCGAGGAGGTGGCCGCCCTGGTCGTCGGCAGCGTCCAGGGGACGCCGATCCGGGTGGGCGACGTGGCCCGGGTGGAGGACGGCGCGGCCGAGCGCCGGAGCCACTCCTCGGTGAACGGACGATCCGCGGTGGTGCTGTCGGTGCTGAAACAGTCCGGGGCCAACACCGTCGAGACGGCCCACCGGGTCAAGGAGGAACTGGAACGGTTGCGGGATCGGCTGCCTGCCGGCGTCTCCCTCTCCATTCCCCGGGATGACAGCACCTTCATCGAGCACGCCATCGGGGACGTGCGGTTCGACCTGGCCTTCGGGGCGCTGCTGGCCATCCTGATCGTCTGGGTGTTCCTGCGGGACTGGCGGGCCACCTTCATCAGCGCTCTGGCCCTGCCCACGTCGGTCATCGCGACCTTCGGCTTCATGCAGGCCCTGGGCTTCACGATGAACCAGATGACGATGCTGGCACTGTCGCTGTCCATCGGGATCCTGATCGATGACGCCATCGTGGTCATCGAGGCCATCCACCGCCATCTCCAGATGGGCAAGGGGGCCATGCAGGCTGCCCGGGATGCCACCGCGGAGATCGGCCTGGCGGTGATGGCGACCACCGCGGCCATTCTGGCGGTCTTCGTACCGGTGGCCACGATGAAGGGGATCATCGGGCGCTTCTTCTTCCAGTTCGGGATGACCGTGGCCTTCGCGGTGGCGGTCTCCCTCTTCGTGGCCTTCACGCTGACGCCGACCCTCTCGGCCCGGATGCTCCGGGAGGAGGAGGGACACGGGGCGATCTCCCGGCTGATCGGTGGGGTGCTGGACCGGGTGGACTCCCTCTACCGGAGCACCCTGCAATGGGCCCTGGGGCACCGGGGCATCGTGCTGCTGATCGCCGTGGGGTTCCTGGCGGGAACGCTGGCCCTGGTGCCCACGTTGAAGTCCGAGTTCATGCCCCAGTCGGATCGGTCCCAGGCCCTCGTCCACGTGGAACTCCCCGAGGGAACGCACCTCCGGGTCACCACGGAGGTGATGGAGACCATCGCCGCCCGGATCCGGGAGGTCCCGGGAGTGACCCAGACGATGGTGACCATCGGGGGCGGGTCCCTGGGGGAAGTGAACAAAGGGGACCTCCAGGTGGACCTGGTGCCGAAGACACAGCGGAGTTACTCCCAGGAGGACGCCATCGTGTTCCTCCGGAGGATTGTGCAGCAGATGGTTCCGGAGGCACGGGTCGCGGTGGAGCCCAATGAGCAGCGCCTGGTCAGCGGTACCCGGAACGCCGCGATCCAGTACGTGATCCGGGGGCGGGATCGAGACCAGGTGCAACAGGCGGCCCAGGGTCTCGCAGACCGCCTGTCCCGGATGCCGGGATTCGCCGGGGTGGACACGACCTACCGGAGCGGCAAGCCCGAGGTGGGCCTGGCCGTCGACCGGCTGCGGGCGGCGGACCTCGGGGTGATGGTGGGACAGGTGGCCGGGACGATCCGGACGCTCTTCGCCGGCGACAAGGTCTCGGAGGTCACGATGGACGGGGACCGGGTGGACGTGCGGCTGCGACTGGACGACGCCTGGCGGCGCGGCCCCGGGGACATTCCCGGGCTCACGGTGCGGTCCACCACCGGGGCCCTGGTGCCCCTGGCCCAACTGGTGCGCCTGGAGGAGGGCACGGGCCCGAGCCGCATCGAGCGCCTGCAACGGGAGCGACAGGTCACGGTGCTGGCGGACCTGGAAGGGGTCGCCCAGGGGACGGCGATGAAGCAGGTGGAGGCCGTCGCCCGGGAGGTGCTGCCGAAGGGGGTCACCGGCGAGTGGGCCGGCATGAACAAGGTCATGCAGGAATCCTTCGGCTACCTGATCACGGCCCTGGTGCTGGCAGTGTTGATGGTCTACCTGATCCTCGCGGCCCAGTTCGAGTCCTTCCTGCACCCCTTCACGATCATGATGTCCCTGCCCTTCTCGCTGGTCGGGGCCTTCCTGGGCCTGCTGATCATGGGCAAGACGCTGAACATCGCGACCTTCATCGGCCTGATCCTGCTGATGGGACTGGTGGTCAAGAACGCCATCCTGCTGGTGGACTATGCCAACCAGCGCAAGGAGGCCGGGGACTCCACCCGGGAGGCCCTGCTGAAGGCCGGCCCCGTCCGGCTGCGGCCGATCCTCATGACCACGGCGGCCATGATCTTCGGGATGCTGCCCGTGGCCGCAGGCTTCTCCGAGGGAAGCGAGATGCGGTCGCCCATGGCCGTGGCGGTCATCGGCGGCCTGATCACCTCGACCCTCCTGACCCTGGTCGTGGTGCCCGTGGTCTATTCGCTGCTGGAGGGGTTCCGGGACTCCCGCAAGGCGAACGCCTGAGCCGGATGCCTCCTGCTGGCCATCCCCCGGCCGGACGACGCCCCGGGCGCTGCCTCGGGCAGTTCCGGTTCCCGATCGGGGTCGTGCTATCCTCGTCCCGGAACGGACGCGGGTGTCCGATGGACCTCCGGGAATACCAGTTGATGGCCGCCGTCGAGGACCGCCACTTCTGGTTCCTGGGAATGCGGGCGATCTTCCGGGACGCCTACCGGGCCGCGGGCCTGGGACCCGACTCCGAGGTCCTGGACGTGGGCTGCGCCACCGGCGGCATGATGCGCTTCCTGTCCGGCGAGGGCCGTTTCACGGGGCTGGACCGCAGCGAGGTGGCCGCCGGGATCGCCCGGCAGCGCACCGGCTGTCCCGTCGTCGTGGGGGATGCCACGGCCATGCCCTTCCCGGACGCCCGCTTCGACGGCGTGATGGCGATGGACGTCCTGGAGCACATCGAGGACGACCGGTCGGCCCTCCGGGAGATCCGCCGGGTGCTCCGGCCCGGGGGTCCGTTCCTGGCCTCGGTCCCCTGCCATCCCTGGCTGTTCTCGACCCATGACCGGGCCCTGCAGCACCTGCGCCGGTATCGCCGCCGAGAATTCCTGGAACGGCTGGCCGAGGCGGGCTTTTCGCCGGATCGGGTCTCCTGGACCAACTCCCTGCTCTTTCCGCTGGCCGCGGCGAGCCGTCTGGCCCGACGGGTCCTCGGAGACCGCCGGGATGGCCGGAGCGACGTGGGACTGGCCGTGGGGCCCGCGAACGACCTGCTCCTCTCGGTGTTCCGACTGGAGCGGGCCCTGGGTCGCCGGGTCCCGATGCCCTGGGGCCTGAGCCTGCTGGTGGTCTCCCGGTGAGGGATGGGGGCGTTCGGTCGCGGGCGCAAGCGCATGGGACGGGGGGTCAGGCACGGGGAAGACCGCCCCGGACTGGTCACCCAGGGCGTTCCGCGCCACAATAGGCCCCCGGTGACGGAGCGAGAGGACCCATGGGCGACGGGAACTCGGACAAGCGGCAGCATCCCCGCTACCAGACCCGCATCTACGGCGTCTTTGGCCGCGACATCGACCTGGACGAGACCGAGATGCTGATGATGAACATGAGCGCCGGCGGGGCGTTCGTGCGCACGGACCAGCCGTCTCCGCCGGGGCAGATCGTCGTCCTGCGGATCTACCTCGACGACACGGACCAGGAACCCCTCTCGGTGACCGGCGAGGTCGTCTGGTGGCGCGCGCCGGGGCAGGGCAAGGAGCCCGGAATGGGGGTCAAGTTCCAGCGGATCTCCCCTGGCGACGTGGCCCGCTTCAAGGCCTTCCTGGCCCGGCTCATCGAGCGGGAACTCTTCCAGTCCTGACGGCCCCCCCGAGGCCCTCGGATCACTTGCCGACACAGAAGCGGGAAAAGACCCGGTCCAGGATCTCCTCGACCAGATGCGTCCCGTCGATCTCCCCCAGGTGCTCCAGAGACCGGCGCAGGGCTGCGGCCGTGACCTCCAGGGGACTGGCCTGGGACCAGGCCTCCCAGGCCTCCGCCACGGCGGCCAGGGCATCCCGCAGGGCATCCTGCTGTCGGTCTCCCATCACCACGACCCGGGCCTGGGCGGCCCGATGAAGCGACTGCTGGGCCATCCGGGTGAGGTGTCCCCGGACCTGGTCCAGGCCGGTGCCCGATCGGGCGGAGGTGTCCACGACCGGCACCTCCACCGGGGGGATGCGCGCCTGGGGAGGCCCCAGGTCCCGCCGGGTCCGGACCACCAGGTCCAGCCGGTCCGGCATCGGTCCCGGGTCCACCTGCCCGGTCCCGTCCACCACCCAGACCACGATGTCGGCCTCCCGGGCAGCCTGGAGGGCTCGCCGGATGCCCTCGGCCTCGACCCGCCCCGCCCCCATCTGCCGCAGTCCCGCGGTGTCCCAGATCCACACCGGAGCCCCGGCCAGGACCATCAGTTCTCCGACCAGGTCCCGGGTCGTCCCGGGCTCGTCGTCCACCAGGGCCCGCGCCTGACCCAGCAATGCATTGAAGAGACTCGACTTTCCTGCGTTCGGGGCCCCCACCAGGGCCACCCGGACCCCAGCGATGGCCGGGCGCAGGCGCCGGGCCGAGGCCAGCCAGTCCTCCATGCGGCGCCGGACCTCGTCCAGGGCGTCCCGGGCCGCCTCCAGGTCCGCCACGACGCCGTCCTCCTCCGAGTGGTCCAGCGCCGCCTCGACCTCCGCCAGCACGTCCAGCAGGGTCTCCTTGACCTCGGCGATCTCCTGGGAGGGTCGGCCCTGGAGGGCCTCCAGGGCCGCATCGACGGCCGTCGTGGTCCCTGCCTGGGTCATCAGGGAGACGGCCTCGGCCTGCACCAGGTCCAGGCGTCCTGAGGCCAGCGCCCGCCGGGTGAACTCCCCGGGGCGGGCCGCCCGGGCCCCCGCCTCGAGGCAGGCCGAGAGCACCCCCTGGACCACCAGGGGCCCTCCGTGACAGTGCCACTCGACCGATTCCTCGCCGGTGTAGGAGGCCTCCGGGGCGAAGAAGACCCCCAGGGCCTCGTCCAGCAGGCGTCCCGTGGCGGGATGCCGGAGACGCACCCGGGTCATGCGGCGCACCGGGGGCGGATCTGGCAGGTCCGGGCACAGGCGCCGGGCGACCTCCCAGGATCCCTCGCCCGAGAGGCGCACGATGCCGATGGCGGCGGGGCCGCTCCCGGTGGCGATGGCCGCGATGACGTCCCTCATGGGCCCTCGGCCACGAAGTCGAACCCCTCCGACGGGGCGCCCCGGTAGAGGCGGCCGGTCCGCGGATTCCGAAGCCCCTGATCCCCGATTTCGAGCACGCCCTGGTCCTCCGGACAGCGGAACAAGGAGGGAAACGGCTGCCAGGGGAATTCCACCGAGGCCGTCGACCCTTTCCGGGCCACCACGCCGAAGGAACTGAAGCGATCCGGCGGCAACCAGGGACCGAAGACCACGGCGTCCAGCCGGTCCAGGACGTCCCGGACTCTCCCGTAGACCTCCGGAGGCGGCAGCCGTCCCAGCAGGCGCACCGAGAGGTGGTCCCAGAGGGAGAGGGGAGGCGTCGCCAGGAAGCCCCGGGCCTCGATCCGAACCTCGTCGAACCCCGCCTGGACCAGGCACTGCCGGATCCCCGCCTGGTCGAAGACCCAGAGGTCCGTGAAGGCCGGGGGGGACCCGGAGGCCCGAAGGGATCGGGGGAGGCCCCGGAGGCGGCGGCGGATCGAGGCGATGGGCCGCCGGAGCAGCCCCTCGAGCCGCTCGGCCGAGACGGTCGGCTCGTGGGTCAAGAGCAGCACACCCCCGGGTCGAAGGACCCGGTGGACCTCCCCCAGGAAGGCCAGAACGTCCGGCAGGTGGTGGAGCATCGAGTTGCCCGCCACGCAGTCCACCGATTCCGAGGGCAGGGGCAGCCGGTGCACGTCGGCCCGGGCCGTCCAGACGCCCTCGATGGCCTCCTCGGCCAGGTGCCGCCGGAGGGCCGCCAGTTGGGCGGCGCTGAGGTCCACCGAGAGGCACTGGCGAAAGGTCCGGGTCGACATCAGGGCCCGGGTCAGCAGGCCCGATCCGCACCCCACGTCCACCAGCGTGTCCCGGTGGGCCGGCGGGAGCCATTCCAGGCGGGAATGGACCATCCGGGACCACCAGGCCGCGGGCCGGTGATCGTGACCCTGGCGGTAGGTGTCGTCCAGCGCGGCGTTGGCCCGGATCACCAGGTCGCGACCCGCATCGTCCAGGCGATAGGGCCCCGCCAGATGCCCCTGGAGCCAGGGCCGGACCGTGTCATTCAACATCGCGGCGACCCTCCCGGCGGAGGTTTTCCCCCGTCCCGGACCTCCCGTCAAGGGCCTCCGCCGGTGGGTCCCGATCCCGGACGTATAATGCCCTCCGAGGCCAGGAGAGGTCGCCTTGGAGACGCGGACCTGCCGGGAGGTGCTGGAGGAGGCCCTGGTCGCATCGGGCTTCTCGGTCCGCCTGCTGCCCCCGGGACCGGGCCTGTCGCTGGAGGCCGGGACCGGTCCCGAACCGCGGTTCCAGATCGAGGTGATCCCGCCGGGCGTCCTGCCCGGGGAGGCCTTCTACCGGGAGGCCGGCGGCTACCGGATCCGCTACCGGCAGGCCCCGGGGGCCGTGCCGTCGGAGGAGGAGCGCGCGCGACTCCTGCGAACGCTGGACGCCCTGCCCGGAAGGATCCGGGCCGCCATCCCCCTCGGCGTGGACCTTCCCGGGCATGGCCAGGACTCCCGGGAGACCGGGACGACCCGATGGCTCGAGGTCGGCGGAGGACGCTACCGGGAACTGCTCCTCCGAGTCGAGTTCCGGTGCAACCAGGCCTGTCCCTTCTGCTTTGTCCGCCTGGGTCCCAGGCGCCTGGAACCCGGGGACCTGCCGGCCCTGCTGGGACCGGTCCTCCGGCCCGAGACCGACGAGGTGATGCTGAGCGGTGGAGAGCCCACGATCCATCCCCGGTTCAAGGACCTGCTGAAGGCCCTGAGGGACCTGGGGGCCAGCCGAATCGGCCTCCAGACCAACGGCGTCCGGTTCGCCGACCCGGATCGGGTCCGGGAGATCCGGGAACTGGGCGTGCAACGACTGCTGGTCAGTTTCCACTCCCATCGCCCCGAGGTCTACGACCGGATTACCGGGACCCGGGGGCAGTTCCACCGGGCCGTCCAGGGGCTGCGCAACCTGGCCGCCGAGGCCCCGCCGCTGGCGATCACCGTGAACGTGATGCTGAACCGCCTGAACCTCCCGGACCTGCCGGACCTGGTGGGCTTCGTCGCGGACATCCTGGGGCCGTCCGACGACGCGGCCACCTTCTTCCTGACCATGATGAACGAGGTGGGGCACCGGAAGGCCCCGGACCTGGCCGTGTCGCTGGAGGAGATGGGGCCCGCCCTGGACCGTGCCCTGGAGGCCTGCCGGGCCCGATCCCGCACCGTGGACCCCTTCCTGGGAGACTGCGCGCCGCCCCCGTGCATCCTCCGGGACCCCACCCCGGTGCTCCCGGCCCCGAGAGACACCGCCGGCATGACGCCCCGGACCGACATCGACTACCTGGACCCGGGCGCCCCGGTCTCCCCGGCCCCCGACCGGCGGGTCAAGGCCCGGGACTGCCGGGACTGCCTCCACGACCCGGCCTGCCACGGCATTCCGCCCTCCCTGGCCGCCCGGTTCGGCATTGAAGCGCTCCGTCCCCTGAGGCCCGGAGCCGGACCCGAGAGCCCCCCTTGACCCGTTCCGGGAAGGGTCTGCATGATGCCCCGGGAGGTCCTCCGATGCCGGTGGAACGGAAGGACGAGGTGGCCCGTCTGCTGCGGCAACGGCTCGAGGCCCTGCGGCAGCGGGACGGGGACCTGTGGAGCCGCAGGCCTCGTGGCCGGGACTCCTGGGGGGTCCCGCCGCCGCCATCCCCCTCCCCCGACGAGGAAGGGCTGCGGCGGGAATGGCTGCGCCGGGGCCGGGGTCGCCCCTTGGAGGACCTGCTGGGTCCCGGGACCACCCGGGCGGGACCGGACCTCTGGCGGGTGGAGGAGACCCGGGACTTCCCCAGTCCTCGGGGACGTCCCGAGGCCCTCCGGCGCCGCCTGGGAAGGCTCCTGGAGGCCGTCCCCGGCATCCGGGACCGCACCGCCGCCCGATTGCGCCAGGCCGGCGTGGAGGACCTGGAGGCACTCCGGGACCATCCCCGATTCGGCCATCATGCCCGGACGTTGACCCGACACCAGGACCGTGGGGACGCGGCCTGGCTGACCCGGCGCCTGGCCCGCCGCCTGGGGCCTTCGGCGCCACTGCTCGCGGCGGTCCCGCTGCTGGGGGACCCGGGGGACCTGTGCGCGCTGGACCTGGAGACCGGAGGGCTGTTCGGGGGCAGCCCCATCGTGGTGGCCGGCACCGCTCGACTGTGTGACAACGGGGTCCGGGTCGTGCAGTGGGTCGTCTCGGGTCCCGACGGGGAACCGGCGCTGGTGGAGGCCCTGGCCCGGGAGATGGACCGGACCGGGGTGATCCTGACCTTCAACGGCCGTTCCTTCGACTGGCCCTGCCTCTGCGGCCGGGCCGCCTACTGGGGAAGACCGTGGCCCTTCGACCCGGCCCACCTGGACCTGCTGCCGCCGGCCCGGCGGGCCTTCCGGGCGGCGGCCTCCGATGCCCGCCTGTCCACACTGGCCCGAGAGGTCCTGGGCCGGAATCGGGCCGAGGACCTCCCGGGGTCCTGGGTGCCCCGGCTCTACCAGGAGTACCTCCGGGACCCGGCAGAGGCCGGGGGGCTCCTGGCGGCGATCGCCTGGCACAACCGGCTGGACGTGCTGGACACGATGGCCTTGTGGGTCGCCCTGGTCGAGAGGGCCGAGGAGGCCCCGTGAGGACCGCCCTCGACGACGTGCTGGATCGGGCCTGCCAGGACCCCCTGCTGGCCCCCTGCGACCGGCAGGTCTTCCGACTGGACGGGCGGCCCCCCTCCCTGGTCCCGATGCCCGATGACCTGCACCCGTCCGTGCGACAGGCCCTGGACCGCTTCGGGTTCCAGGCCCTGTACCGACACCAGGCCGAGGCCCTGGCCCGGTTCCGGGACGGCGACGACCTCTTCCTGTCCACGCCGACCGCCTCGGGGAAGACCTGGGCCTTCCTGCTGCCGATGCTGGAGATCCTGGCCCGGGACGAGGAGGCCACGGCCTTGCTCTTCTACCCCCTGAAGGCCCTGAGCCAGGACCAGTGGGCAGTGATCGATCGGGCGGACCGGGAGTCGGGCCTCGACCTGCTCCCGGCGGTCTATGACGGCGACACGCCCCGGACCCGCCGGGCCCGCATCCGCCAGGAGTCCCGGGTCGTATTGACCAATCCCTACGAGGTCCACGAGGCCCTGGCCTACCACCACCAGTGGCATCGCTTCTTCTCCCATCTCCGGGTGGTGGTCGTGGACGAGGCCCATCGCTACACCGGCCTCTTCGGGTCCCACGTGGCCCAGGTCTTCCGGCGGCTGTCCCGGGTCGTCGAGGCCCACGGCGGACACCCCTCCTGGGTCCTGGCATCGGCCTCCATCGCCAACCCCGGGGATCATGCCCGGGCCCTGACCGGCCGCCCGGCGACCGTGATCGACCAGGACGGGGCCGGGGCCGGGCCCCGGACCCTGGTGATCTGGGATGGCGGGGACCCCGGAGGACCCTCGCCCTTCGTGCTGGCCCGCACGCTGCTGGGCCGGCTGGTGGAGGGAGGCCTGAAGACCCTGTGCTTCACCCAGTCCCGCCGGGGGGCCGAGTGGATCGCGAGCCTGATCTCCCGGGACCCCCGGTGCCGGGAACTGCCCATCGCGCCGTACCGGGCGGGCTATCTCCCGGAGGAACGCCGGGCCCTGGAACGGGACTTCCGGGAGGGGCGCCTCCGGGGACTGGTCTCCACCACGGCCCTGGAACTGGGCATCGATGTCGGGGACCTCGATGCGGTGATCGTGGCGGGCTGGCCCGGCAGCCAGAGCGGGTTCTGGCAGCAGGTGGGCCGGGCCGGACGGCGGGGCGGGCCCTCCCTGGGGGTCTTCCTGGCCTTCCCGGACATCCTGGACCAGTACCTGCGGCACCACCCGGAGATGCTGCTGGACCGCTCCTGGGAGCGGGCGACCATCGACCTCCGGAACCCCCACGTGATCGCCGGGCACCTGCTGTGCGCCGCCACCGAGCTGCCGGTCCGCCCCGGCGAGGACGCCCTGGCCGACGAGATCGCCGAGGCGCTTGCGGGGCAGGGACTGTTGCGGCGCACCTCGGCGGGATACGTCCACGGGGGACTGACCCGACCCCAGGACGCCGTGCGCCTGGACCGCATCGGCGACCGCCAGATCGCCCTGGAGGACGCCCAGGACGGGACCCTGCTGGAGACCCTGGACCTGGACCGGGCCCTCCGGGAGACCTTCCCCGGGGCGATCTATCTCCACGGCGGCCGCACCTTCCGGGTGGAGCACCTGGACCTGGAAGGGGGACGGGCCGTGGCCCGGCGCCAGGACGTGGACTACTGGACCGTGGCGATCACCGACAAGCGGGCCCGGGCCCGGCCTCCCCGGGAACGCCGGTCCCTGCCGCCCTTCGAGGCCTCCCTGGGGGACCTGGAGATGACCTGGCGGGTCACGGGCTTTCTGCGAAAGCGCCATGACCACGTGATCGGCCGGGAGGACCTGGACCTGCCCGAACGGTCCTTCCAGACCGTCGGGGTCCGGCTGGACCTGGCCCCGGGGCCCCGGCCGGGGGTCGAGGACCTCCTGGGAGCCCTCCATGCCCTGGAGCACGTGCTGGTCGGGCTCGCACCGCTGGTGCTGCACTGCGACCCGGCGGACCTGGCGGGCTTCAGCACGATGGCCTCGGAGGACACCGGCGGCCCGGCCCTCTTTCTCTACGATGGCTGGGAGGGGGGCATCGGCCTGTCGGATCGAGCCTTCGAAGACCTCCCCCGGATGCTGGCGATGGCCCGGGAGGTGCTCCGGAACTGCCGCTGCGAGAGGGGATGCCCCGCCTGCTGCCTCTCGCCCCGCTGCGGCAACGACAACCAGCCGATGGACAAGGCCGGGGCCCTGCGCCTGATCCCGGATCGGCCCTGAACGTCGGCCGTGCAGGCCCGGGGCCTCAGGTCACGGCCCCTGGACGCAACGGGCGTTCAGGTCCTTCGGACGGACCTGCCCCGAGGTCGCAGGCAGGCGCCGTGCAGGCGTGATTCCGGCCGTCCGGTCGCCCGGGCCATGGTCCTCTCCCTCCCGATGGTCTGCCACCGAAACCCCAGGCCAGCCACCAGCACCAGGATCAGGGCCGCCGCACCCGCTGGCCTCCCTGCCCCAGCCCCGCACCCGCCCCCCGACGCACGGTCATCCTCGACCGGGGCCGACTCCGGCACCTCACCCCGCCGGTCACCGCCTCCCGGCCCATCGGCCAGGGCGTCCTCCCGGGCCAGGTCCGACAGGACCTCCCCACCCGGCAGGTCCCTCGCCTCGAGGTCATCGGCCGGCTGTCCAGCGTCCGGTCTTGCGGTGTCCGCCACCGGAACGTCCGGATCCGTCGCAGGATCGGTCATCCCCGGATCGGGCGGGTCCCCGCCCACACAGGTCCCCTCGGTGGCCCCGGGCGCCCTCAGGCAGGTGCCCGAGGCGCAGTTCACGTCCTCGACGCAGGCCGCACCGGAGGGACCGTCCACGCCGAACCTTGCGGCCCGAACCGCCCGACCGGCATTCGCCCGCCCGTGTCCATACTCGTCGTTCCGTCCGTTGACGTAGGGAAGCGGTCCCACCTGGTCTGCGGTCCCCTCGATGATCCGCCGGACCTCCCGGGCCGACAGGGCAGGGTTCACCGACCATGCCAGTCCCGCGATGCCGGCCACGATCGGGGCCGCCGACGACGTACCGTTGAAGTAGGCCGTCACCTCGCCGGTCCTGTCCGCTTCCGGCCAGTCCTTCCTGGCCTCGACCAGGGCAGCGGACACGTAGTGGAATCCATCGCCCTTGTTCGCACCGTTTCCCTTCCCGCCGGTCGTCCCCGCGGTGTCCAGGGTCACCACTTGCGGGTCCCTCCACCACGACGCTCCGCCCGGTGCCACCACGTCCAGTTCCGGGCCGTACTGCGAATAGGCATGGCGGACGTCAGACCGGTCCACTGCACCGACCGACAGCACCTCCGGGAGGGCCGCCAGGTCATCCGGCGCGATCGCCTTCGCCTGGTTCCCGGACGAGAAGATGACCAGGGCCCCCTTCCCGTCGGGGCCTCCGTGTGTGGCGGCATACCGCGCCGCATCCAGCAGCGGCGCCAGGTCGATCTTGGGCTTGTTGACGTCGTACACGCCCCACGAATTGCTGATGACCCAGGCACCGTCGTCCGCGGCGCGGTGCAGCGCCTCGACGGCGTTGGAGAGTTCCGGGACGTGATCGTCCCCCGGCAGGCCGCTCAGGAAGCGCAGGGCCATCAGGCGGCACCCCGGGCACACGCCCGCCACGCCCCGCTGGTTGTGGGCAGCGCCGATGATCCCCGCACAGTGCGTCCCATGGGCGTTCGCCGCCAGGGGCCCGGGCCACGGGTCCGCGTCCTGGTCCAGCGAATCCCATCCCAGCACGAATCGATCCCTGCCGAAGTCCGGGTGGCGATCATCGACGCCGGTGTCCACGATGGCGATCACGACCTGCGGGGCCCCCTGCGTCACCGCCCAGGCCCCTTCGACATCCACCGTCCCCGAGGCACCCGGTCGCAGGTACCACTGGTCCTGGTAGTAGGGGTCCTCGGGCACGGCGTGGAGGGCAATGGGCACCCCGAAGTCCGGCAGCGCCCAGACCACCCCGGGGCGGCCCCACAGGGTGCGCGAGGCCCTCAAGGCCGCCTCGGGACCGGCAGCCCGGCAACGCCAGGTGGTCGCGGCCCGGTCGATCGGCCGATCGGGCTCCAGACTCGCCTCGGTGGCCAGATCCGACGGAAAGACCGCAGAGGGCACCGCGAGCCGGACCAGCACGCCGTCCCGAAGGCGCACGTACCGATCTGGGACATCGGTCCGGAAGAGGGCGACGGCGGTGCCCGAGGAAGACGCAACGACGGGATCCAGCGTCACGACCCGTCCCCGGGAATCGATGTAGGACAGGTCCGGCGCCGACATCACCGACCCGGCATCCCGGGGACTGCCGGACACCAGAACGGGCAAGGCCGCCAGGAACACCGCCGCGGAAACCACCCGACCGCCGGCATTCATCATGCACCCCCCGATATGCCCCCGATCCCCGATGCCCCCGTTCGCCCAGGGCGCCCCCGACAGGACTCGGAGAATGCCCGCGGTTATACCGGAAAACCATCCCTGGATCCTCACCCCAGTTCCGCCGCGGACACCCCCCAGGTCCATCGGCAGCCAGCCCGCAAGGCATGGCCTCAGGGGACGCAGGGAACCTGGAGAGGCCCCGGAGGCCTGCAGCCCGGGGGCCCTGGGAGGGTCAGGCATGGCCCCTCCGGGATCAGTCAGGCGGCCCGGGCCGCCGGGGCGCCCCCCGGACGTCGGGCCTCGAGGGCGTTCCGGACCTCCGACTCCAGCGCCGCCCGGAGCGCCTCGTCGCCCCGGATCCGGCGGTCCGCCTGTTCCCGGCCCTGGCCGATCCGGTCCCCCCGGAAGGAGTACCAGGCCCCCGACTTCTCCACCACCCCCAGGCGCTCCCCGATCTCGATCATCTCCAGCACGTGGTTGATCCCCTCCCCGAAGACCACCTCGAACTCCGCCTCGCCGAAGGGGGGCGCCACCTTGTTCTTGACCACCTTCACCCGGACGCGGTTCCCCGTCACCTCGCCGCCGTCGCCCTTCTGGGTCCCGCTCTTCCGGACCTCCAGACGGACGCTGGCATAGAACTTCAGCGCGTTGCCGCCGGTCGTGGTCTCGGGATTGCCGAACATCACCCCGATCTTCATCCGCAACTGGTTGATGAACAGCACCGTGCAGCCCTGGCGATGACAGGTGGCCACCAGTTTCCGGAGGGCCTGGCTCATCAGCCGGGCCTGGAGCCCCACGTGGCTGTCCCCCATCTCCCCCTCGATCTCGGCCCGGGGCGTCAGGGCCGCCACCGAGTCCACCACGACCAGGTCCAGGGCCCCGCTGCGCACCAGGGCCTCGACGATGTCCAGGGCCTGCTCCCCGCAATCCGGCTGGCTCAGCAGCAGGTCCTCCACCCGGACCCCCAGGCGCTGCGCATAGGAGAGGTCCAGGGCATGCTCGGCGTCCACGAAGGCCGCCGCCCCCCCGGCCTGCTGCACCTGGGCGATCATCTCCAGGGCCAGGGTCGTCTTGCCCGACGACTCGGGCCCGAAGACCTCCACCACCCGGCCCCGGGGCACGCCCCCGGTCCCCAGGGCCAGGTCCAGCGCCAGGGATCCGCTGGGGAACGTCGCCACCGGCTCCACCGGCCCCTCACCGTAGCGCATCACGCTGCCCTTGCCGAACTGCCGGTCCATCGCCGCAATCAACGCCTCCAGGTCCTTCCCGCGTTCCTCGTTTCTGGCCATCATGCCTCCTCCTGGCCCCCAGGGCCTGCCTGCGATTCACCGCCGGTCCCCGGCCCCCTGGCCGGGACCCAATCCGCTCACGGAGAAGCCCGATCCAGCATCCGGTACTGGATGGCCTCCGAGACATGCACCACCCGGATCTCCTCCGAGGCGTCCAGGTCCGCGATGGTCCGGGCGACCTTCAGGACCCGGTCCACGGCCCGGGCCGACAGGCCCAGACGCTCCACCGCCGCCTCCATCAGCCGGCTCGCCTCGGGGGGAATCCGACAGTGCTGCCGCACCTGGGCCGGCTCCATGCGCCCGTTGAAGCCCGGTCCCTCGGGTCCCAGGCGCTGTCGCTGGATCCCGACGGCCCGCTCGACCCGCTGCCGGACCACCTGGGAGGGCTCCCCCGGGGGACCTCCGGCCAGGTCCCGGTAGGGCACCGCCGGCACCTCGACGTGGATGTCGAAGCGGTCCAGCAGCGGCCCCGACAGCCGGGCCCGGTAGCGGGCCACCTCGGGCACCGAGCAGCGGCATGCGTGGCGTGGGTCCCCGAGCCATCCGCACGGACAGGGGTTCATCGCCGCCACCAGCAGGATGTCCGCTGGCCAGGTGACCACGGCCTGGGCGCGGCTGATGGTGACCCGGCCCTCCTCCAGGGGCTGCCGGAGGACCTCCAGCACCTCCCGGCGCCACTCGGGCAGTTCGTCCAGGAACAGCACGCCCTGGTGGGCGAGGCTGATCTCCCCGGGCCTGGGACGACTGCCGCCCCCGGCAATGGCCGCCGCCGAGGCGGTGTGATGGGGCGCCCGGAAGGGGCGATCCCGCAGCAGGGAGGCCCGCCCCCGGAGCAGGCCCGCCACCGAGTGGACCTTGGTCGCCTCCAGGCACTCCGCCTCGGTCATCTCCGGCAGGAGCCCCGGAAGACGCCGGGCCAGCATGGTCTTGCCGGACCCCGGAGGCCCCACCATCAGCAGGTTGTGTCGTCCCGCCGCGGCGACCTCCAGGGCCCGCTTCACGTGGCCCTGCCCCCGGACCTCCGCGAGGTCCGCCGCGCGGCCGCCGAAGTGCCTCCCGGAGGCGTCCCGGGCCACCGGCTCCGCCACCCCCAGGGGCCGACGACCAGCCAGCGCATCGATCAGGTCCTGGAGGTCCCGGGCGGTCCGGACCTGGACCCCCTGTACGAGGGCCGCCTCGGCCCCGTTGGCCTCGGGGACCAGCACCTCCCGGGTCCCCTGCTCCCGGGCCGCGGCGACCATCGGGAGCACTCCCTGGACCGGGCGGATCTCCCCGTCCAGCGAGAGTTCCCCCAGGATCAACATCCCCTGGATGGCCTCGGGGGGAAAGGCCTCCAGGCAGGCCAGCACGCCCAGGGCCACCGGCAGGTCGTAGAGGGATCCGTGCTTCCGGACGTCCGCCGGGGCGAGGTTCACGGTGACCCAGCGGGTGTGGGCCCGGTAACCCAGGTTCCGCAGGGCCGACAGCACCCGCACCTTCGACTCCCGGACCGCCGTCTCGGGAAGCCCCACGATGTCGAAGTGCCCGATCCCCGGGTAGACGTCCACCTCGACGTCCACCGGAATGCCCTCGATGCCCACCAGCACTGCCGATCGCACCCGGACGTTCATGGCTGCCGCTCCGTCGGTCCGCAGGTCCGGTCCGTTTCAGGAACGGTGCCAACCAACGACGTCCGGTATTTCCGCGGGTTGCGGCGACGGAAGGGGCCTCCTGGCCTGAACTGTCCAAGGACGGTCCAGGCCGACCAGCCGTCGGACCGGGGGTCAGTCGAAGGGGCCCCAGAGGGCCCAGGTGCGCCCCGAGGCCAGGGGCCCCTCGGGAGGCAGGCCCGGATCCTCCCCGATCCCCGGAGGAGGCCGCCGGGGGTCCGTGACGAGCCAGCGGGCCCCCACCTGGCGCAGGAAGGCCAGGCGATGGGACCAGGGGGCCGGGGCCTCCAGGAAGGCCTTCAGGGATTCCACCTTCTGGGGCAGGCTCGGGGTCAACTGGTCATGGCCCGCATAGACCGTGGCCCCCGCGAAGCCCGCCAGGAACATCCCGGTCCGGGCATCGGCCATCACGGTCCGGGGTTCCGGCAGGGCCCGCACCTGCCCGAAGAGGTCTGGCCAGTCGTCGTGGACCCGGCCGGGCACCCGGGAGGTCGCCTCCCGCCAGGCGACGCCGACGTTGGTCGGGATCACCGCCAGGACCAGGGCCACGCAGATCGCCGCGGCCACGACCCCGGACCGCCGTTCCAGCCAGTCCCCGACCGCCGAGACCCCCAGCAGGCAGACCGCCACGTGGACCCCCTCGACGCATCGCCGCTCCACCGGGACGAGCGGGGCGGCATAGGCCAGTCCGAAGGCCGCCACGACCCAGGAGATCAGGAAGAGGCCCCGGGAGTCCCAGGTGCGCCTCCGGGTCCGCTCCAGGACCCCGACCAGGGCCATCAGGCCCGGCAGGCCCAGACCCAGCAGGTAGTGCAGCGGTGGCGGCGAGGGCATCACGTTCTCGGCGGCCCAGGATCGCATCGCCGGCGACCACCACCACTGGCTGCCCAGGAGGGCCAGGCCCCCGGCCAGGGCGACCATCACCCACCCGGCCCCCCGGGAACCCTCGCGGGACCCGAGTCGTCCGAGGACCTGGTGCACCCCGACCGCCACCAGCAACGCCAGCGCGGTGTAGGGATGCACGAGTCCCAGCAGGGCCAGACAGACCCCGGCCGTCCCGAGGTCCCGGCGCCGTCCCTCCTGCTGGAACCGCCACCAGCCCAGGACCCCTCCCCCGGCCAGGGCCAGCGAGAGGGCGAAGTGGGGGTAGAGCAGGATCGACGGCCAGGTCCAGAGTTCGGGAATCCAGTCCGCCGTCTCCACCTCGAGACCGAGGGCCCGGACCCAGAGGAGGCCGCTCCCGGAGGCCGCCATCAGGAACGCCGCCAGGGCGGTCCTGGGACGCCCCGGCAGCGCCTGCCGGCACAGCCCCCAGAGCACGGCCAGCCAGGCCAGGGCGAAGACCGCCCGACCGCCGTGATAGACCGTGATGGATGGAAGACCCGTCAGGGCCCCGACGGCCCCCAGCAGCAGCCAGGCAGGGTTCGGCAATAGGGTCCCCGGGGCGTCCAGGGCCATCCGGTTGCGGACCAGCAGGGCCCCCTCCCGGTGCTGTTCCATCCAGGACAAATAACTGCACCCGTCGGGCACCCGGACCAGCAGGCCCGTGAAGACCCGCCCGTCATCGCGGCGGGACCACTGGGCGCCATAGGGCCAGAACGTCGCCGCCACCAGCGCCAGCGACACGGCGATTACCGCGATCCGGACGGGGCGGGGCGTCGGCGGGATCGGACCGGACACGGGCTCCCCCGCAGCAAGGGCGGCACGACATCCTATGCTACTCTTGCGGGCCGGGCCGAGGGAGGTCCCGATGGCATGGCTGCCGCTGGTCCTGGGGGTCCTGGACGTCTGCGGTGGCGCCGCCTGCGTGCTCCGGGTCGATTCGCCGGAGCGGGTGCTGGCGGCCCTCCGGGACCCGCCCGTGGGCACCGTGGAATCGATCACTGCCGGGGCCGATCGCCTGACGGTCCGGATCTGTCCAGAATCCTCCGGGTGCAAGGACATCGAACTGCTCCGTCCAGAGAACTGTCCGGGACGCCCGGCCGGGGCCCTCTGCGCCGTGGCCCCCGAGGGGACTCCCGAGGCGCTGGTCACGGCCCTGGTGGATCGCCTCTCGCCGATCCCCGCCTCGGCCCTGTGGACTCCCCTGCCCGGGGACACCCCCTCCCCAGGCCCCGACACCCCTCCGACGGCCCCGGACCGGACGGCATCCCCGGCGACGGAGGTTCCCATCGCCCCGGGAGTCATCCTGTGGATCCTGCTCCTGCCCTGGATTCTGGGCGCCGGCATGGGGGCACGTCTCGGGGGTCGCTGGCCCTGGATCGCCTCGTCGGCCTGGCGGTCGATCCTGCTGCTGCTGCCTCCCCTGGGCCTCCTGGGAATCGCCTGGGTGGCGGGCCTCCCGGTCCGCCCCTGGGACCTGGGGGTGCCGGCGGCGATCTTCGGCCTCGGGATCCACTGGGGGACCGGCCGGGGATGGAAGCGGGCCGCCTGGTGGTCCGCCGCCCGGGGACTGGGAGCCGCGGTGGGACTCCTGCTGCTGGCCGAGGTCGCCTGCCGACTGACGTTGCCGAATCCCGCAACCCCTCCCCCCGAAGTTGCCACTTCCCCCGGAGTCCCGGCCTCCCCGACTCCGGTGCGACCACCGAGGGCCCTGGGAGGCCCCTTCCCGCTGGCGGTGCTGCACCTGCGGTTCCAGGACCCCACGGACCTCGGCCCCGGGACCCTCCGGGGCCTGAACCGGCGAGACCCGGACCTCTGGCACGTGGACGTGGCGGTGTCGCCGGGAACCGAGGCCCAGGCCTGGGACCTGGCCCGGCGATGGCTGGAGGCCGAGCGCGTGCTGGGCTTCGTGTTTCACGTGGGTCCGGACCTCGCCCTGTCGCCAGGGGCTTCGGCAGGCGACCCGAATCCCCGGCCCGTCGCCGGTCCCGCTCCCTCCTCGGAACAGGCCCCCTCCCCGGCCCCCTTGGCAAGTCCAGAGGCCCCGGTCCGATCCGTGCTGCTGCGGTCGGCCGCCCGGGCATCCCGGCTGGCAGCCTGCCTGGACAAGGTCCTCTCCACCCGGGAGGCGGATCCCGGCCGGCCGTCCACGTCGCCCCCCCACACTCCGGAGGACCTGGTCCGGGACGTGACGCAACGGGCACTGGCAGATCGGATTCCCGTGGCGGTGGTCCGGCGTGTCGGGACCGCAGGGGCCTCCGGGGAGGGGAACGTCCGCCCGGGAGACCTGGGGCCGTTCCTGAATCGCCTCGGGGTCCCGATCCTTGAGGCCCCGGCGACGGCGGGCCCCGACGAGGCGGCCGCCTGGCTGCTGGAGGCCCTGGGGCCCCTGCGGTCCCGTTCCCGGGCGATCGCCGACGAGCGCATCCGGGCCTTCCGATCCCCCCGGTGACCCCCCGATCGGTCCACGCCCGGTCCTGCCCTCGGGGCATTCCTTCGGCAGAGGTTCTGATCTACCTTGCAGACACGGGGTGCCGACGATCGGAGAGATCCGCATGGCAGACTCGGGCGTTCACAGCATCCTCCGGGGGCTTCAGCGGTTGCTGGCCCCGCCGCGCCTCGCCCTCCGGCTGATCCTCTACCTGGTCCTGGTGGTCGCGGTGGTGGCCGGCGGGTCTGCCTGGATCGACGTGCGCAACCAGGAACTCCTGCTGCGAAACCAGATGACGATGGCCTCGGAACAACTGTCCAACGCCATCGTGAACGCCACCTGGCACGCGATGCTCGAGGACCGGAGGGACGCGGCCTACGAGATCATGCGATCGGTGGCCCGCCAGAACGGGATCGAGAAGGTCCGGATCTTCAACAAGGAGGGGAGGATCGTCTTCTCCACCGGCGAGGACCAGGGAGCCCTGGTGGACAAGCGGGCCGAGGCCTGCGACCTCTGCCATGCCCGGGAGGAACCCCTGGTGACCGTGGACGTGCCCACCCGGACCCGAATCTTCCACCGGGATGACGGCCGTCGGGTCCTGGGGATGATCACCCCCATCTACAACGAGCCGGCCTGCGCCAACGCCGCCTGCCATGCCCATCCGCCCGAGATCCGGGTGCTGGGAGTGCTGGACGTCGGCATGTCGATGGGGCTCGTGGACCAGGAGCGCGATCGCCTGCGTCGCCAGGCCTTCCAGCGGGCCCTGGTCGAGGTGGCGTTGCTCGGGGCCCTGATCTTCCTGGTCACCCGGAAGTTCGTGGGGGTCCCCATCCGCCGCCTCGTCCAGGCCATCCGGTCCCTGACGGCCCGGGGACTGGACCGCCCGATCGAGGTCCATGCCCCGCTGGAACTGGGAGAACTGGAGCAGTCCTTCGAGGACCTCCGACAGCGCCTGGCCCAGGCCATGGCGGAACTGAACGCCCTGACCCAGGCCCTGGAACAGAAGGTGGAGGAGCGGACAGCCCAGCTCCACTCTGCCCGGGAGCGACTGGCCCAGGCGGAGCGCATGGCCTCCCTGGGTCGCCTGGCGGCAACCGTGGCCCACGAGATCAACAACCCGGTGGCCGGGGTCCTGAACCTCGCCAGGCTGGTCCAGCGCATCCTCACCGACCAGGGCATCCCCCCCGATCGCCTCCCGGAGGTCCGGAAGTTCCTGGCCCAGATTGCCGGGGAGACGTCCCGGATCGGGCGCATCGTGTCGGACCTCCTGACCTTTTCCCGCCAGGCCCGGCCCGTGCAGGCCCAGACGGACCTGGAAGAGGTGATCGACAGCACCCTGGCGCTGCTGTCGGACCGGTTCTCCACCCGGGAGATCCAGGTGGTGCACCGGCGAGGTGGGCTGCCCCCGGTGTGGTGCGACGCCGAGCAGATGCAGCAGGTCCTCACGAACCTGCTGGTCAACGCGGTCCAGGCCTCCCCGGACCGGGCCACCATCGTGATCTCCACCGCCTTCGACCCGGCCACCGACCGGGTGATCCTGGAGGTGATCGACGCCGGGGTCGGCATCGCCCCGGAACACCTGGACCGGATCTTCGACCCCTTCTTCACCACCAAGGAGAAGGGAAAGGCTCTGGGGCTGGGCCTCGCGGTGGTCTATGGCATCGTTCAGGCCCATGGAGGCCTGATCGAGGTGGAGTCGGCCCCGGGATGCGGCGCCACCTTCCGGGTGGTGCTGCCGGTCCGGGGCGCTGCTCCCCAGGAGGACGGGAATCCATGACCGAACGCCCGGTGGTGTTGATCGTCGATGACGAGCCCGTGATCCGGGAGTCGCTGGCCGCCTGGCTCCAGGAGGACGGATACCGGACCCTCACCGCCGCCTCGGGGGAGGAGGCGGCCGCCCTGGTCCCAGGTCCTGACTGGCTGGCCTGCCTGGTGGACCTGAAGATGCCCGGGGGCATCGACGGGATCGAAACGATGCGTCGCCTCCGTGCCAGGCGGCCCGACCTCCCGGTCGTGATCATCACGGCCTACGGCACCATCGACACCGCCGTGGCCGCCATGAAGGAAGGTGCGTCGGACTATGTCCTGAAGCCCTTCGACCCCGAGGACGTCTCCCTGATCCTCGAGCGGATCGCGGCCTTGCGACGCGCCGGGGAGCGACCGCCGGACGCCGTGCCGGCAGCGGTTGCCCGGGGGGAGGCCTTCCACGGCATCTGGAGCGCCAGCCCCCGCATGCACGCCCTCTTCGCCCTGGTGGAGGAGGTGGCGAGCCTCCGGAGCACCGTGCTGATCGAGGGCGAGAGCGGTACCGGCAAGGAGATGTTCGCGCGGGCCATCCACGAGGCGGGCAACCGGGCCCGCCGCCCCTTCGTGAAGATGTCCTGCGCCGCCCTGACCGAGACCCTGCTGGAATCGGAGCTCTTCGGACACGAGGCCGGGGCCTTCACGGGAGCCGGGTCACGGAAGCGGGGGAAGTTCGAGATCGCCGACGGAGGCACCCTGCTGCTGGACGAGATCGGGGACATCTCGCCGAAGGTCCAGGTGGACCTGCTGCGGGTGCTCCAGGAACGGCGCTTCTTCCGGGTGGGCGGCAACGAGGAGATCGCGGTGGACGTCCGCTTCATCGCCGCCACGAACCGCCCCTTGCGGATCGCGGTCCGGGAGGGGCGGTTCCGGGAGGACCTCTTCTATCGCCTCAACGTGATCCACCTGCAGGTGCCGCCGCTCCGGGAGCGCCCCGAGGACATCCCCCTGCTGGCCAACCACTTCGGGGCCCGCTTCGCCGCGGAACAGGGCCGGCCACCTCCCCGCTGGACGCCGGGGGCCCTCTCGGCCCTTCAGGCCCACCGGTGGCCCGGGAACGTCCGGGAACTCGAAAACGCCGTCGAGCGGGCAATGGTGACCAGTCGAGGCGACGAACTCACGGCCGACGACTTCCGGTTCCTGCGGGAGGAGGCGGTCCCGGAGGACTGGAATCCCCCGGCAAACCTGCCGCTCCGAGAGGTCGAGGCCCAGGTCATCCGGGCGGTGCTCCAGCGCACCCGTTGGAACATCACCGAGGCCGCGTCGATCCTCGGCATCGACCGATCCACCCTTTACGAGAAGATGCGCCGCTACGACATCGATCGACGGCCGTCCCGGGAGTGAGGCCCCCGGCGATCGAGGCCACCCCGGCCTGGCGCTGCCCGGCCCGGGACGCCGGTACGTCCACGAACGGAACCTCCCGTGGATCGATGGGGCGCCCGTCCGGGTTTCGGACGAGGCGGAGTCACCGGGACCGGGGGTCGGGCTCCCGCAGGGCCGCGACCAGCAGCACCAGAGGCACCAGCGCCGCGGCCAGCAGGTTCGTCACCACGATCGTCATCGTCTGCCACTCGCTCATGGCCCACCTCCCGTCGGAACTCCCTGCAGACTCTCCTCGCAAGAACCGATCCGGGCCGGCACCAGGGGCCCCATGAAGCCCAACCCATGGATGGCATGGCAGAAATTCCGGCAGGCGGGACTCAGGATGGCCAGGGCGGGTGCCGGGACTTCCCACGGTCCGTGGGAAAATCCCACACCGAGGACCGGGTCAGGGGACCAGATTCCAGCCGGTGACCCGGACCTCCAGGGATCGGCCCTCCACCCGGTCCGCCTGGACCCGCCCCCGCCAGGTGGCGACCTCCCCGGGAAACAGCGTCCGGTCGTTGTCGTCCCACCGGATCGGGAGGACCGGCAGCCCGGTCCCGGTGTCCCACAAGGTCACCTCGATGAAGAAGGCGATGGCCGCGGTGGCATTGCGCAGGGTCTGGACCACCTCCACCTCCTCTCCCTGTCGGGTCACCGTGAAGGGGTCCCGCTGGATCGCGACGGGAGGCAGGGAGGCCAGGGCCGACTGGTCCGCCACCTGCACCTTCGGCAGGTTGTCGGGGGTGGACTCCCAGGTGTAGGCGTCCTCGGCGATCGGGATCCAGTAGGTGTTGCGATCAACCTCGGCCCCGGCGGCATCCCGCAACCACAGGTCCACGAAGAAGACCGGGGCCAGCGCCGGGGCCTGGTCGTCGATGTCCGGTCCCAGGGGCAGGGCCAGGGCCTTGCCATCGGCCTGGAGGGTCTCGATCACGGTGGTCCGCTGGACCACCCGGGTGCCGTCGAGGGCATACAGCCGGGCCTCCACCTGGAGGTCCCGGACATCCCGGATCGTGGAGTTGACGACCCAGACCCCCCGGTCGTCGTAGGCGTACTGGACATGGAGGGGCCGGAGGGCCTTGCGGGCCCCGTAGTAGGTCCCCCCGGGCCGGAGGAACCAGTCGTAGAGCTGCCAGATGAGCCCGGGCCAGGCGTTGTTCAGCATCCACTGGATGTGGCCCGTGGCGAGGTACTTGTTGCGCCCCTGGGCCTCGAACATGGCCCGGTGGGCCTCGTACTGGAACACCTGGGCCTTCCGGGCCAGGTCCGCCGCGCCGTCGGGGGGCCCGAGGCGGGCGTTCATCCCGGACAGGTAGACCCGCAGCCTCTCGGGGGCCGATCCGAGGCCGCCGGAGTGGAACAGGAAGGTCTCCTGCGGGGGCCAGAGGTCCCCCTCGGGCATCATCCGCAACAGGCTGTCCAGCGGGGGGATCGAGAACCCTGGACTGGACTCGCTGTTGAAGCCGAAGGCCCCCCCATACATCCACTCCCAGTCCACCCGTCCGGCCAGGTCCATGGGGTCCCGGGGCACCGCCAGATACCAGTAGTTCGGCGGGACCCAGTGGTAGGGACCGGTCATCTTCATCCCCGAGGGACCGGTGACGGTGGAGGGGGTCTCGGTGGCGCTGGAGACCACCGGCAGGTCCCACCGGGCCTCCCGGGCGACCTCCAGGTACATCTGCTCCACGTCGGGGGGAGGATGGAAGTCGGACCCGTTGAGCCAGGTGAAGACGCTCGGATGGCGCCGCAGACGCCGCAACTGGGTCTCCAGGGAGGCCCGGGCGACGGTCCGCTGGACGTCCCCCCAGTGGTCCCAGTCCTCCCAGGCGTCGCAGCAGCACCACCCAGGCATGACCAGGATGCCCTCCCGGTCGCAGAGGTCGTAGAAGGCATGATCCTTCAGTTTCCCCTCCAGCCGGATGGCGTTGAGGCCCAGGTCCTTCACATAGGCGATCTCATCCCGGTCTCGGCGGGGGTCGTGGCGATGGAACAGGTCCGGCACCCACCCGGCGCCCCGGATCAGGATCGGGCGGCCGTTGATCCGGTAGATCCTCTGGTTCGGCGGCAGCACCTCGGAGGTGACCTCCCGGATGCCGAAGTCGAAGGAGACGGCGTCCGACACGACCCCATCCACCCGGGCCTCCAGGTCCATCCGGTAGAGGTGGGGTTCCCCCCAGGCGTAGGGCCACCAGAGCACCGGGTCCGGGACCCGCAGGGCCGGGACCTGGTCCGAGGTCCAGGCGAACTCCCGGGACTCCCCGGGACCCAGCGAGACCGTGTCTTCAAAGGCCTTGCCCCCGAATCGGCCGGCGACCCGGACCTCCTGGGGCACCTCCCGGGCGTTGGACAGACCCGCCACCAGCGTCAGTTCGGCGGTGCCGTCGGGGAGGAGTCGCGTCGTCACCGCCGGGTCCCGGAGGGCCACCGATCCCCGGACCTCGACCCGAGCGGGCATCCAGAGGCCCATGCTGTAGTCCGGCGGCTCGGGATTCCAGTCCACGAAGTAGATCGCCAGGTCGGTGAAGATGTCCGGCGCGAAGACCTCGACCGCCACGGCGCAGGGACCCGAGGAGGGGAGGAAGTCCGTGACGTCCAGGCGGTGCTCCCGGAAGGTGCCGATCACCTCGTCCCGGGAGGCCGCCAGTCGACCGTTCACCCAGACGTCGGCTCGATGATTGATCCCCTCGAAGACCAGCCAGAGGCGCTGGTCCGGCTCCCGTGGAGGGGCATCGAACTCAGTGCGCCACCACCACCCGACGCCGTAGGGGCTGTCGGGGGGCATCGGCAGGAAGCTCCAGGTCCACCCCGGCACGTCCTGGAGGTTGCGTCCGAAGCGAGGGTTCCCCAGCAGGCCCGCTTCCTCCTGGGCCCCGGCCACGGTGCCGGGAACCCGGGCGGGAAGCCACGATGCGTCGTCGAATCCTGGTTGGGAGATCGCCGCCCCGTCCTGGCCGACCACCTCGCTGCTGGCGATCCGCCACGAATCCAGAGAGAGGGACCGGGGCATCGGCCCCGGGGTCTCCGCCTCTTCCCCCGAGAGGTCCTCCGGTGTCAACACGTCGACCCCGTCCCCCGGGACCTCCCCGGCGGGCCCCTCCCGGGCCGGTTCGCACCCCCACAGGACCAGACCCAGGACCCAGCCGGCGATGCCCCTCGCCGGCCATCGGAAACCGCGTCGCCTCATGCCCCTCTCCCGCCGGGCGTGGGGGCACCTTCGCAAAACTCCCGGACCGGGTCAATCGGGCCTGCCCCCCCGAGAACCCGGTAACGGCGACGGGTCGGCCTGGCAAGGCCCCGATCCGCCGTGGTATATCTCGCCGGTGAGGAGGACGGGATGACCTGGCGATCCCGATCGGGGATGCTCGTTGGCCTCCTCTGGTGCCTGCCGGGATGCGGCGGCACGACGACACCCGGTCCTGGAGACCTCCCGGAGGCGCCAGAAGGGCCTTCGGAGGCCGTGCCCTGCGACTTCGACCGCATGTCGGCGCCCTGGCAGCCGGCCGAGTCCGGGAGCCTGCCCCTGGCGGACTTCCGGGTGGTCCTCGGACCCCAGGGGGACCTGGAGGTCTTCCATGTCCAGGACCCGGGACGATCCGTCTTCGCCTGGGCGGGTCCCGAGGCCCTGAGGGCCCTCCGGGGCCGTCTGGAGGTGGAGGAGATCCAGGGGTCCTTCGCCCCCCGGGAGGGCATCACTGAGACCTGCCGGATCGCCCCGCCGGCCCGGGTCCGCCTGGAGGGTCCGAACCTGGTGCTGGAGGGCGGCGCCGGGGAGGCCGGTGCCCCCTGCGAGGGGCTCCGATACGAGGTCCGGTTGTGCCAGCCCCGCCCCCACCATCTGGTGCTGGAGGTCCGGTCCTCCGGGACGCCCTTCGATGCCTGGGAGGTCCGGGCGATGACGGACCCGGAGGCCCCGGTCTTCGGCCTGGGAGAGCAGTTCGTCCACGACACGCTGGACCTCCGGGGCCGGGTGATCCCGATCCTGGTCCGGGAGCAGGGCATCGGGCGGGGGGAACCGGCCATCAGCGAGACGATGGAGGCCCTCTCTCCGGGGTCCTCCGGCGACGAGTCGACGACCTATCACCCGATGCCCCACGTCGTGACCGCCGACGGGCGCTCCTGGCTGCTCGAGAACGAGGAGACCTCCTTCTTCGACCTCTCCTCGTCGGGCCGCATCGCGGTGCGGACCTGGGCCCCCGAGGTCCGGATCCGGGTGTTCCACGGCGTCACGCCGCTGGAACTGGTGGAGCGCCTGACCGAGTTCACCGGCCGGATGCGGGAGCCCCCGGACTGGGTGGACCAGGGGGCGGTGGTGGCCCTGGCCCGGGACCTCCCGGAAGGCCTGGACCGCCTGGCCTTCCTCCAGGACCAGGGAGTCCCGATCGCTGCCGTCTGGAACCAGACCTGGTGCGGCACGGCCCGGACCGTGATCGGGGAGCAGGTGCTCTGGAACTGGGCCCTGCCCCCTTCCCGCCAGGCCGCCTGGGACGCCTGGGTGGACGTCCTCCAACAGGCGGCGATCCGCCCCCTCTGCTATGTGAACCCGATGTTCCGGGACCTGCCCCCCGAGGCGGACCCGGCCACTCGGAACCTCTACCGGGAGGCCGTGGAGGCAGGCCACGTGGTCCGGACGGCCGCCGGGGAGCCCTACCGACTGCGCCAGGGCGTCTTCGAGGTGGTGCTGCTGGACCTCTCCTCGGAGGCGGCCCGGGCCTGGATGAAGGCGGTGCTGAAGGACGAGCTGCTGGGCCGGGCCCGCTGCCGCGGCTGGATGGCCGACTTCGGCGAGGCCCTGCCCCTCGACGCGGTGCTGGCCTCCGGGGAACCGGCCGCCCGGTGGCACAACCGCTACCCCGTCGAGTGGGCCCGGCTGAACCGGGAGGCCCTGGAGGAGGCCGGCGTGGCCTCGGAGGTGCTGGTCTTCCACCGGTCGGGCTTCATGACCACGGCGTCCTTCAGCGGCATGCAATGGGAGGGGGACCAGACGGTCACCTGGGACCGCTTCGACGGGCTGCGAAGCGCCCTCCACGGCCTGTTGAACGGGGGCTTCAGCGGCATCGCCCTGAACCACTCCGATGCCGGTGGCTACACCGGCGTCCCCCTGGTGGACCCGCCAGTGCGGCGCAGCCCCGAACTGCTGATGCGCTGGGTGGAGATGAACGCCTTCACGGCCCTGCTGCGCACCCACGAGGGCAACCAGCCGGCCCAGAACGCCCAGGTGTACCAGGACGGGGACCTGGCCCGGCACTTCGGGCGCTTCGCCCGCATCTACCGGGCCCTGGCTCCCTACCGCCGGTCCCTCTACCGGGAGGCCGCGGACCGGGGCTGGCCGGTGGTGCGACACCTGGCGATGCATCACCCCACGGTGTCCCGGGCCTGGACCGTGACCGACGAGTTCCTGCTGGGGGCCGACCTGCTGGTGGCGCCGGTCCTGGAACCGGGCGACGAGACGGGCACGGCATGGCGACGCGTGTGGTGGCCCCCGGGCACCTGGAGGCACCTGTGGACCGGCGAGGTCCGGGAGGGGGCCGAGGGATTTGGCAGCGAGGGCCTGGTTGAGGCCCCCCTGGGACGACCCCCGGTGTTCTTGCGGGTCGGCTCCGCCCTGGAGGCGTCTCTCCCGGCGGCGTTGGCCGCGGAAGGCGTGACGGACGACTGACCTGACCAGTCCGGGGGAGGCGAGATGGGCCGCTGGCAGGGACCGGTGCTGGCCGCGGTGGAGCTGGGCGGCACCCAGGTCGCCTGCCTGGTGGGGACCGGTCCCGGGGACATCCGGGCAGAGGTCCGGATCCCGACCACCACGCCGGCCGAGACCCTGGGCCAGGTAGGGGACTGGCTGGCCGGGGCCGCCCGTCGGTGGGGGCCCCTGGGAGCCGTCGGCATCTGCTGCTTCGGCCCGGTGGACCTGGACCCGGCCTCCCGGACCTGGGGGCATGTCACCACGACCCCCAAGGCCGGATGGGAGGGCACGGATGTCGCAGGGGCCCTGGGCCGACGCCTGGGCGTTCCGGTGGGGTTCGACACCGACGTGAACGGGGCCGCCCTGGGGGAACACCGGTGGGGAGCCGCCCGGGGACTTCGGACCTTCGCCTATCTGACCATCGGGACCGGCATTGGCGGCGGGGCCGTCGTCGAGGGGCACCTGGTCCATGGCCTGGTCCACCCCGAGATGGGACATCTGCCCATGCCCCATGACCGGCAACGGGACCCCTTCCCCGGGTGCTGCCCCTTCCACGGGGACTGCCTGGAAGGTCTGGCCTCGGGCACCGCGTTGCAGGCCCGCTGGGGCGCACGGGGCGAGGCGCTCCACGATCGCCCGGAGGTCTGGGACCTGGAGGCCGACCATCTGGCCGCGGGGGTGATGGCGATCACGCTGGTGATCGCCCCCGAGCGGGTCATCCTCGGGGGCGGCGTGATGCAGACCCCGGGGCTCCTGGACCGGGTCCGACAGCAACTAGACCGGCGGATGGCCGGCTACCGGCCCCATCCCCGCCTGGCGACAGGCATGGAGGACTTCCTGGTCTCCCCAGGCCTCGGGTCCCGATCCGGCGTGCTGGGAGGCCTCATCCTGGCCCGGCAGGCCTGGCGATCCCGCCGGCCCGGTGCATGACCCCTGTCCAGGGCCGTCCTCTGCCCACCCGCCGTGACCGGCGGCCCCGGGCAGGCCCACCCGGTCCCTGGGGCCCATGCCGCAGCGACCCGGGCACACGCCGAAGGATCATCAGTCGAGGATCTGCAGGATGGCCCGTTTCTTCCACTTCGCGGCAGCGTTGTAGACCAGCGTCCGGAGGGCCCAGGCCATCGTGCCGTCCCGACCGATCACCTTGCCCATGTCCTCCTTCGCGACCCGCAGTTCGATGACGATCGTGGACTCGCTCTCCACAACGTTGAGCCGGACCTCGTCCTCCCGGTCCACCAGGGCCTTCACGAGCGTTTCGACGAACTCCCGCATCGCCGTCTCCTCCTCCCGAGATGTCGCATTCGGATCTTCCAGAAGAGGACTGACCTCAGTCTATCACACCGGGTCCGAGGGACAAGCGACCGGAGACCCGAGAGGGACGCCGATGCGGGCCCTTCCTGAGGAAGACAAGGGTCACCGAGGGAGGCCGGACCGGGGCAGGGGGATCATGCGGTCTGGTTCAGGGCCCGGGCCAGCCGGGAGATCTTCCGGGATGCCCGCCGACGGGGAATGACCCCCTTCGCGGCCACGTGGGCCAGGATGGAGGCGGCGTCCCGGAAGGCCTCGACCTGGTCCTTCTTCGGGGCGTTTCGGGCCTTCTTGACGGCAGTCCGGGCCATGGACCGGTAGTGCATGTTTCGGGCGCGCGCCTTGAGGCTCTGCCGATGCCGCTTCAACGCCGACTTGTGATTCGCCATGGAACCTCCCTGCCCTCCGGGCGAAACGGGCCGCCTTTATAAGCGGAGACGCCCGTCCTGTCAAGCGGCTTCTTCCCGGTAGAAGATCGTGATGGTCAGGCAATGGAACTCCCGGTCCGAGGACTGGACGACCACCCGGTCCACGGGATGGATCCGAGGATTCTCGGCCAGCCATCGAGTGATCATCTCTCCCAGTTCCTCCCGATCCTTGGCCCGGGTCGCGCTGAAGACCTTGACCCCCGTGAACAACCGCTCACCCATCACCGCCTCCTTCAGCGTACTCCCCGGACCTCACGGCCGAGACCCGCCAGGGTGATCCTGGATCCGACGAGCCATCTCCTTCACGAGGTCCTCCACTCCTTCCCCGGTCCGGGCCGAGATCCGGAAGAAGGGCACGCCCCGATCCACCGCGTGAGCCTGCAGTCGCCGGGCCGCCTCGTCGGACCCCGGCAGGTCGATCTTGGAGGCCACCAGCAGCACCGGCTTGCGATCGAGGCCGGCGCCGTGCCGGGCCATCTCGGTCTGGACCACCCCGGCCGCCATGACTGGGTCCTGCCCGTCGGATACGTCCACCAGATGCACGAGCAGCCGGGTCCGCTCACAGTGCCGCAGGAACTGGGTCCCCAGTCCGGCCCCCTGAGAGGCCCCCTCGATGAGTCCCGGCAGGTCCGCCACCACGAACGAGAAGTGCCCCCGGCGGACGACCCCGAGGGCCGGGACCAGCGTCGAGAAGGGGTAGTCGGCCACCTTGGCCCGGGCCGCCGAGATCCGGTTGATCAGGGTGGATTTGCCGGCGTTGGGCAGCCCGACCAGTCCCACGTCGGCCAGCAGTTTCAGTTCCAGTCGGACCGTCCGCTCCACCGAGGGCCCGCCGGGAGTCGCGATGTCGGGCGCCTGGCGCCACGGCAGCGCGAAGTGGCAGTTCCCCTTGCCTCCATGACCGCCCGGCGCCAGTACGGCCCGGGCGCCGGGCTCCGAGAGGTCGCAGAGCATCTCCCCCTGGTCGTCCCAGGCGATGGTCCCCACGGGGACCTTCAGCACGCAGTCGCGTCCCCGACGCCCCGTCTTCCGGGCGCCACTCCCGGGCCGACCATCCTCTGCCACGTGCAGTTGTTTCTGGTGAAAGTCCAGCAGCGTGTTGACGTCCTCCGAGGCCTCGAGGACCACGTCCCCGCCTCGGCCGCCATCCCCGCCGTCCGGGCCGCCCTTCGGGACGAACTTCTCCCTCCGGAAGGACACGCATCCGTTCCCGCCGCGCCCGGAGCGGATGATGATGACGGCCTCGTCGATGAAGCGCATCGGCCTGCCTTGCCGGATGGGTCACGGAGAGGGGGAGGGTTCAGGGCATCCGGTCGCGATCAGGACGCCGCCTGGGCCGGATCCACGTCCACGAAGCGCTTGCCCCGGCCTTCCCGGTAGGTCACCACGCCCGCCTGGAGCGCGAACAGGGTGTAGTCCCGCCCCATGCCGACGTTGTGGCCGGGATAGATCCGGGTCCCCAACTGGCGGACCAGGATGTTCCCGGGCACCACCTGCTGCCCCCCGAAGACCTTGACGCCCCGGCGCTGTCCCTGGCTGTCCCGACCGTTCCGTCCCGCTCCCTGAGACTTCTTGCGCGCCATCTGCTACCCCACTTGGATGTCCTGGATGCTCAGGCGGGTGAACGCCTGCCGATGCCCCTGCTTCCGGCGGTAGTTCTTGCGCCGCTTGATCTTGAACACCAGGACCTTGGGAGCCCGGCCGTTCTTGACGACCCTGGCCACCACCCTGGCGCCCTCGATCACGGGCTGCCCAACCCGGGTCTCGCTCTCGGACCCCACCAGCAGCACCTGGTCGAAGGTCACCTCGGACCCCTCGTCCACCGGGAGCTTCTCGACCTCGATCACGTCTCCCGGGGCAACTCGGTACTGCTTTCCACCGGTCTGAATCACTGCGTACATGTCGGCCCTCCGACCACCACCCGAACGGACGGCCGATTCTAGTGAAAAATGCTGGCGTGTCAAATGAAGAATTCCCCTCGACCGAAACTGCCCTCCGGGCCCCTGGGTGGATCCCGGGGTTCAACGGGGCCGGAACGCCCCTGGAGGCCGGGAACGCCTCGACCCGCTTGACAACTGGTGGGACCGCTCCGGTACAGTATGCTTCCCTTTGTCGGAGAAGCGACCATGAAGTCCACCATCCTGGGTCTGGTCCTGGCGGGTCTCGTGCTGCTGGCGGCACCGGGCCGGGCGGATGCCTGCGAGGGCTGCGGCTGCGGCGCCAAGGAAGGGAAGGATGCGCCGGCCGTCTTTGGGGCTCCGGAGGGAGGCTGTCCCCACGCGAAGGCCATCGCTGAGGGTTCCTGCGGTCAACAGGGCGGCGGCTGTCCCGCGGCTGCCCAGGGGAGCGACTCGAAGGCGGGCTGCGGCTGCGAAGAGGGCCAGGATCGCCCCTGCAAGGACTGCCCCTGCAAGAAGGACGGCACCTGCCCCTGCAAGGACGGCAAGGCCTGCGCCGACTGCAAGGACTGCCCCTGCAAGAAGGACGGCCGCTGCCAGTGCGGCCACGGCGGCCAGTGTCCCCACCACGCGGGGAAGCCCCAGAAGTAGCCCGCCATCGGGTCCGGTCCCCGGGTTGTCCCCGACGGGGGCACCCCGTATCCTTGTCCCGTGAACGTCCTCCACTCCATGGGCATCCGGGGTCGCCTGCTCCTGGTCGTGCTCTTCGCGACCGCCCTCTCGGGGTCCGTGCTGATCCCCATCCTCCGGGACCTCTGGGTCCCGCGCCTGGAGCGATCCGAGGGCGAACAGGTGCTGTCGAGGGCCCGCCTGGCCGCCGCCCGAGCCCCGGCCGATGCGGGTCAGTGGGGCGACTGGGTCCGGGACCTCTCCCGGTCCCTGGAGGGGATCACGGTCCGCCTGCTGTCCACGGAGCCGGGCCGACCCGAGTTCCTGGAGGAGGCCCGGCGGGTCGGGGTGCCCCTGGATCTGGCGGTGGAGGCCTTCCTCTCCGGCGAGGCCCTGGCCCGGGTGCCCCCGTCCCTCCCGGAAGAACCGCCTCCCGGGAAGGCGGTGACGGCACGACCCTGGATGGCCCTGGTCCGCCTGGACGGGCCAGGAACGCGCCCCAGCCTGCTGGTCATGGAGCAGACGCCCCGATCCCAGACGCCTCCCTCGGTCTGGACCCTGGTGGTCCTCTACAGCCTGCTGGTGGCGGCGCTGGGGGTCCTGGGGGGCCTGGTGGCGGGCTACTTCCTGATCGTCCGCCCGATCTCGGCCACCGCCTCCCGGGTCCGCCGGAGGTCCCTCTGGCCCTCCGAGGACGACCTGGGGGACCTGGCCCTCCTCTCCCGGTCGCTGGACGACCTCTCGAAGCGCCTTGCGGAGGAACGCCGTCGCGCCGACCGCCTCACCGACGAACTGGAGCGCAACCGGGCCGACCTCCGAGGCGCCAAGGGACGCCTGATCCAGGCGGAGAAACTGGCCTCGGTGGGACAACTGGCCGCGGGAATCGCCCATGAGATCGGGAACCCCATCGGCATCGCCCTGGGACTGTCGGAGATCCTCAGGGACGGTGTCGGCGATCCCGCCCAGGCCAAGGCATTTGCGGGGCAGGTGCACGCCTCGATCCTCCGGGTCCACGGAATTCTGAGGGACCTCCTGGACTTCGCCCGACCCAGCCGGGAGGAGGGGGCCCGGGCCGAGGTGAGGGCCTGCGTCGACGGCGTCCGAAAACTGGTCCGGGCCCACAAGAGATTCGAGGGGATCGACCTGCGGACCCACCTCCCCGCCGACCCCCTCTGGGTCGAGATCCGCCCCTCCCAGTTGCAGCAGGTGCTGCTGAACCTCTGGATGAACGCCGCCGACGCGATGGAGGGCCGCGGAACCCTCACCACCACCGCCCGGCGGGAGGGCCGGCGGATCGAGATCGAGGTCCGGGACACGGGACCGGGGATCCCCGAGGAAACCCTGCCGCGCATCTTCGACCCCTTCTTCAGCACGAAGCCCCCCGGGGAGGGGACGGGGCTCGGCCTGGCCATCTGTGCCCAGATCCTCCAGGTATACGGAGGCGACATCACCGCCGGAAACGCCCCGGACCGGGGAGCCGTCTTCCAGGTGCGCCTCTGGGATGCGACCGAGGCCGAGGACCCGGGGTCGTGGTAGCATCTTCGGGGAGAATGAGATGAACCTCAGGGTCCTGGTCATCGACGACGAGCCGGGGTTCCTCCAGATGCTGCTGGTGGTCCTCTCCCGGGCGGGCTATCAGGTGACCACCTGCTCCGCGGCGGAGGACGCCCTCGAACTGCTGGAGCGGAGCCGCTTCGACCTCTGTCTCTGCGACCTGAAGATGCCCGGCATGGACGGACTGGCCTTCCTTCAGGCCCTGAGGCAGAGAGGCATCCTGCTGACCGTGATCGTGATGACCGCCTACGGAAGCCAGGACACGGCCGTCGAGGCCCTCCGGGCCGGAGCCTACGACTACATCAGCAAGCCCTTCCAGAGCGAGGAGGTCCTCCTCTGCCTCCGGAAGGCCGTCGAGCGGGAGCAGTTGCGGCGCGAAAACCTGGAACTCCGGTCCCGGGTCGGGAAAGGGGGAGGCTCACCCCAGGTGATCGCCCGGTCCGACGCGATGAAGCGGGTGCTGGCCACCGCGGCCCGGATCGCCTCCTACCGGACCACCGTGCTGCTGACCGGCGAGTCGGGAACCGGCAAGGAGGTCCTGGCGCGCTACATCCACGACGCCTCCCCCCGGGCCCGACACCCCTTCGTGGCGGTCAACTGCGGGGCGATTCCCGAGGGCCTGATGGAGAGCGAGTTCTTCGGCCACGTCCGGGGGGCCTTCACCGACGCGGTGGGAAACAAGAAGGGACTCATCGAGACCGCCAACGGCGGCACCCTGTTCCTCGACGAGGTGGGGGAACTGCCGGTGTCCCTCCAGGTGAAGATCCTCCGCTTCCTCCAGGAGTCCGAGATCCGGCGGGTCGGGGACGTCCGGTCCATCCGCGTGGACGTGCGGGTGATCGCGGCGACCTCCCGGGACCTCACGGCAGAGATCGCCTCGGGGCGGTTCCGGGAGGACCTCTTCTACCGCCTCAACGTGCTGCCGATCCACATCCCCCCCCTCCGGGATCGCCCCGAGGACATCCCGGCCCTGGCGGAGTTCTTCCTCCAGCGGACCCGGGAGCGACTGGGGCTGCGGGACTCCGGCGGGGGCTTCACCCACGGCGCCATGCGGGCCATGATGGCCTATTCGTGGCCGGGCAACGTCCGGGAACTGGAGAACCTCGTCGAACGAGCCGTGGTGCTCTCGGACGGAGGGGAGGTCACCGAGGACGCGCTGCCGGACCAGTTGACCCGGGAGGTCCAAGGGCCCGGGCCCCGGTCGATGCTGCCCCTGGACGGGCTCTCGGTGAAGCGGAACGCCCGGACCCTGGAACGGCACCTGATCCTCCAGGCCCTGGAGGCCACCGGGGGAAACCGGACCCGGGCGGCCCGCCTGCTGGAGATCAGCCACCGGGCGCTGCTCTACAAACTGAAGGAATACGGACTGGGGAAGGACGAGTGAAGGTCTCGGGGAACCTGCTGGGGCTGCGGCCGGCGACCCTGCGCCTGCTGGAACGCCTGGCGGACCGGGGGGCCGGGGCGGAGTCCGCCGTGACTCCCTCCTTTGCGGTGGCGTTGCAGGAGGCCGTGATGGCGACCGGGCGACGGATCGGTTGCCTGGTGGACCGCCGGGGCGGGGTCCAGGAGGTGGTGATCGGGGACGCGATGCGCCTCCCGGTCCCCCGGTGGGCCCGGAAGCGGGTGGGCCCGGGCCGCCTGGGGGGGATCCGGCTCATCCACGCCCGGCCCGACGGCCAGGGGAACCAGGAACCGGACCTGGAGACGCTGCGGATGCTGTCCCTGGACGCCCTGGTCGCCGTGATCCCCCAGGGGAGCGGCAACATGCCGAAGGTGGAGGTCGCCCGATTGCTCCCGGACAACGGCGAGGGGCGCCTCTGGGAGGTCGATCCCGCGGTCCATGCCAGCGCCCTCCCAGGGGATTTCGCAGGGCGGATCCGGGACCTCGAGGAGGAGATCCGGCGGACCACGGGGGCCCTTCGCCATCGCGGGGACCCGGGGCTCCGGGACGCGGCGTTCGTCGTCCTGCCGGTCCTCGATTCCCGAACCGACGTCGCCTGGGAGACCGCGGAACTGCAGTCCCTCTGCCGGACGGCGGGCCTTGCGGTGGTCCACACCGCGGTCCAGCGTCGGGCCCGGCCCGACCCCACCTTCCTGGTCGGCAAGGGCATGGTCCGGGAACTGGCGATGATGGGGCTCATGAAGGGAGTGGACCTGCTGGTGTTCGGTCGGCCCCTGACCCCTTCCCAGCAGCGATCCATCGCCCAGGTCACCGAGGTCCGGGTGATCGACCGGAACCAGTTGATCCTCGACATCTTCGCCCGTCATGCCCGGAGTCCCGAGGGACGCCTCCAGGTGGAACTGGCCCAGTTGCGCTACAACCTGCCCCGGCTGTCCGAGAAGGACGACGCCCTCTCGCGGCTGACGGGTGGCATCGGGGCCCAGGGCCCGGGAGAGACCCGGCTCGAGATGGAGAGGCGCCGGGCCCGGGACCGGATTCGCCTGCTGGAGAAGCGCCTCGAGGAACTCGCCGGGCGACGCCACGAGGGCCGCAGACGACGGCAGGAGGCCCGGGTGCCCCTGGTGGCCCTGGTGGGCTACACCAATGCAGGCAAGAGCACCCTCTTCAATACCCTGACCGGCGCCAGCGTGCGGGCCGAGGACCGGCTCTTCGCGACGCTGGACCCCACGGTCCGCCGGGCCTGGCTGGAGGAGGGTCGGGAGGTGCTGCTGGCCGACACGGTGGGGTTCATCCGGGACCTCCCGGCCGAACTGGAGGGGGCCTTCCGGGCGACCCTGGAGGAGGTGCGGGAGGCCCGGGCGCTGCTGCTGGTGGCCGACGCCGCCGACCCCCACCTGGAGGAACAGGTCGCCTCGGTCCGCCGCATCCTCCGGGAGTGGGAACTGGACCGCCGACCGACGCTGCTGCTGCTCAACCAGGCGGATCGGGTCGGGGACCCGGACCACCTGACGCGACTCGCCGAGGACCTCGGAGGCATCCCCTGCTGTGCGAAGGACCCCCGGACCCTGGACCCCGTCCGACGACGGATCGGGGTCCTGGTGGGTCAGTGGACCTGACGGCCGGTGACCATTGCCTGGCGTTCCCTGGCCGTGGCCCGGGCGTATCGCAGGATCCCCTGGACGATGCCCCGTGCCAGGCGATCCAGGTAGGCCGGGTCCGCCAGCCGCTTCCCCTCCTGGGGATGGGTCAGGAAGCCCGCCTCCACCACGATGGCCGGGATGGGCGACAGGCGCAGCACCGCGAAGTTGGCCTGACGGACTCCCCGGTTCACGGCCCCTGGCACCGCCTGGGCCAGGCCCTGCTGGACCTCCTGGGCCAGTTGGGCGGACCGCATCTGGACCCCGACCCGCCACAGGTCCGCCAGGATCTCCGCCACATCGGAGTCATCGGCCAGGGGCCCGGGGTCCACCGCCTCGGCGTTCTCCCGCTCGGCCACCTGGAAGGCCCCCGGGTCGCTGGCGGGGCCGAAGAAGTAGGTCTCGATGCCCCGAGGCTGGGGCGAGGGGGCCGCATTCATGTGCAGGCTCACGAAGACGTCCGCCGGCTGCCCCACCCGGGGCCTCTGACCAAGGTCCAGATCCACGTCCTGGTCCCGGGTCATCACCACCTCGACCCCCGCCTCCCGAAGCAGGAGGTCCCGAACCCCCAGTGCCAGCTGCAGGGTCAGGCGCTTCTCGGGAACCCCGGCGACGCCAACCGCACCGTTCGACAGGCCCCCGTGACCCGGGTCCAGCACCACCCGGAGCGGAGGGAGCGCCGTATCCGCCGGCGACCCGGCAGGAGACGCCTGGACCAGACGTCCCGCCCCGGCCAGCAGGCATCCGGCCAGCAGGACCAGGCGAGGGGCACCGGATCCTGCCGGGAACCGGACTCGGAATCGGGGACCGTTCATGGTGGCCAGTCTAGTCCCCCCAGAGGAGACTGCCAAACGAACGCCTCCGGCCCCACGCCGGGGCCGGGATTCGCCCCGCGAGTCCCCGGCCCGGGGAGGCGGAGAGGTCCTGGAGCAGGGAGTGACGTCCCGGTGGGGGCGCCCGGGACCAGGGTCCCCCGGGCGGTTTGACAGGATCGACCGGTGGTGGGTAATGTCCCCCTCCGGTGACACCGGGGGTCGTCCTTGGCGAGTCCGACGGTCCGAGAGGCACGGAAGGTCTGGAAAGAGGCCTCCCAGATCCTGAAGTTCCGCGGGAGCCGGCTGTCGCAGTCCGATCGCGCAAGATTCGCGGATCACCTGGCGGCGCTGCACAAGGCCCTCCAGCAGCCCGAGGAGGCCCCGCTGACCCAGGCGCTGGCCGCCGTGCAGGCCGATCTGGAGCGGCACCACGCCCTGTTGAAGAAGGCCTCCTTCCTGGAGAGTTTCCGGTCCCTGGCGGGGGCCGTGTTGCTGGCCCTGCTGATCCGAGCCTTCCTGTTCGAGGCCTTCAAGATCCCCACCGGGTCCATGATCCCGACCCTCCAGGTCGGCGACCACCTCTTCGTGCACAAGTTCCTCTACGGATTGCGAATCCCCTTCACCCACGCCCGGATCGTCGAGGGCCGGACTCCCCTTCCGGGGGAGATCGCCGTCTTCGAATACCCGGGACCCGGGGAGGACCACGGCAAGGACTTCATCAAGCGGGTCGTGGCGGTGGCCGGGGACCGGGTGCGCCTGCAGGACAACCGGCTCTACATCAACGACAAGCCGATCCCGACGGAACCCCTGGGGCCCCCGGGGCCCTGCGAGGACGCCACGCTGGTCCGGTGCGAGTGCCAGCGGCAGCGGGAGCGCCTGGGGGACATCGAGTTCGTGACCCAGCACCTGGCGCCCACGGAGGCCAATCTCCGGGCCGGTTGCCGAAATCTCCCGGACTGGCCGATGGACGGCTCCGGCGCCACCGGGGTCCCGGACGTGGTGGTCCCCGAGGGCCACGTCTTCGTGATGGGGGACAACCGGGACAACAGCAGCGACGGGCGCTACTGGGGCTTTCTGCCCGTGGAGAACACGAAGGGCAAGGCGCTGGTCCGCTGGTGGCCCCCGGGGCGCTGGTTCCAGGCGATTCACTGACGATCCCGGGCCGTCCTTCCCCCTTCTCCAGGTCCCCCCAGGCTCTCCGGAGAGCCGGCGAGGTCGTCGCGAAAATATGCCCCCTCGGCGCGGCGTCCAAGGGCAGCCTCTTGCGGGGACTCCCGATGAAATCGCCCCTCTGGGTCGCGTTGCTGCTGATCCTCCCGGCCGCCTCGGCCGAGGCCCGACGACCCGCCCCAGCCCCCGGGGACCACGTGCTCCGGGGACCGGTCGTGGTGCTGGAGGCCCATCCCTACAACCCCGCGGGCAAGGACCGCTTGTTCACCCGGATTCACGCCCGGGTGGAACCGGACGCCCGAGGACAGCCGGTGGTGGTGCTGGTCCACGTCGCCTCCGGAGAGTCGTGCCGATTCCCGGCCTGGAAGTCCCCCCGAGGGCGCTACCTGATGGACGGGGCGCCACCGTGCACCTTCCAGGCCCTCGGCAGCCGGGGCACCCTCCAGGTGGTCGAGGGGTCCCTCTGGGAGGCCGGTGGCCAGATGATGCTGGAGGCGACCCTGCAACTCCGATGGCTCCACTACCGCGGTACGGTCCGGGTCGATGCCCGGGGCGGTCCCGCCATCGTTCGAGCCCCATGACCCCGCGCCCACCGGGCGCCACCCAAGACGACATCCGACGATGCCGGCCCCGATGCCGATGGATTGACATGGACCCCTCTCCCTTCCTATGAAGGCGCGTCTCCCACGGCGATGGGTCGATGCCCCTGAGCTCCCTGTCCGAGATCCTGCTGGCCTTCGGATTCCCCCTGCTGGCACTCGGGGCGGCCCGGCGTCTGACCTGGGCACGCACCGTGGGTCCTGCCGCCCTCTGCTATCTCGGGGGGATCCTGGTGGCCAACCTCCCGGGAGTGACCCCGGCGCCGGAGGCCCTGGAGCCCCTGGCCTGGGGAACGGTCTCCCTGTCCATTCCCCTGTTGCTCTTCTCGATCGACTTCCCCCGGTGGTTCCGCCTGGCCCGGGGGGCCCTGGTGGCCTTCGGGCTCGCCGCGACGGCCTCCGCGGCGGTTCCTCTGATCCTGGGGATGCTGCTGGGGTCCCGGATCCCCCATGGACCCGAGGTCTCGGGGATGCTCACGGGGGTCTATATCGGAGGCACCCCCAACATGGCCGCCCTGGCGGCAGCCTTCGGGGTCCCGGGGGACATCTTCGTGAGCACCAATGCGGCGGACCTCCTCTGGAGCGCCGTCTACCTGACCCTGGTGATGAGCCTGGGACCCCGGTGGATCAGCCGCTGGTTCCCAAGGCCACCGGCCCCGGCACCTGCCGAAGCGGGGGAGCGCTGGTCCCCCGAGGGACCCGCCCGGTGGCGGCACCGGGGGCTGGGCCTGGTGCTGGCCGGGGCCTGCGCCGGGATGGGGGCACTGGCCTTCCGCCTGGTCCCGGGGGACTCGGCGATGGCCGTCGCGGTGCTGGTCACCACCACCCTGGCATCGGGGTGCTCGCTGATCCGGAGCGTGCGGCTCCTGCCGGGCACCTGGTCCTCGGGTCAGTACCTGCTGCTGGCCTTCTGCACCGCCGCCGGAGCGATGGCGGACATGGGGCGACTGGCAGCCACGGGCCCCGCCTTCCTGGGATACACCGCCGCGGTGATCGGGCTGACCACGGTGCTGCAGTTCCTGCTGATGGGGCTCTTCCGGGTGGACCGGGACACGGCGATCATCACCAGCGTGGCGACGATCATGAGTCCCCCGTTCGTGGTCCCCGTCGCGGACCGGCTGGGAAACCGGGAGGTGTTGCTGACGGGGATTCTGAGCGGCCTCGTGGGATACGCCGTGGGCAACTACCTCGGGATCGGGGTGACCGCCGCCCTGCGCTGGTGGGGCTCCTAGGTTCCAGGCCCGGGACCGGACAGGCCGAGCCGGGCCTCCGGTCAGGGACAGCAGCAGTTCGCCTCGGCGCAGGCCAGGCCCACCTTCAGGGTGAAGGGCCCCCAATCCTGCTCTTCGTCGAAGCCGGAGGCCCCATCCACCACCACCGTGTACCAGCCGGCCTGGGCCGCCTGGTAGGTGATCGTCTCGGCCTTGCCGTCACTGGCGTCGTAATGGCAGGACAGGAGGTCGGTCTTCCAGGCGGAGGCGCAGGAGGTCCCCCGGTAGAGTTTCAGGCTCAGGTTGTAGGTGGAGACCTTCGGGGTGGCCGTCAGCGAGATCGTGTCGCCGGCCCGGAGCCAGACTCGGTAGAAGAGGTCGTCCTGGGCGTCCCAGCAGTCAGGGCCACTGAACGGGGGAAGGTCGTCGTTGTCGCGCTGGTTCGTGGTGTCGCCGTTGATCGTGAAGCCCAGGGCCGCCGAGGTCCGACCCACGACCTTTGCGGTCGCGCAGGTGCCTCCCCCCGGGGCGAGGTCGCTCCCGCAGCCCTGGGTGCCGGCGCAGGGGTCAACGCAGGTCCCCTGGGCATCGCAGCGCCAGTTCGGTGGGCAGTCCTCGTCGGTGCGGCACTGGCGACAGGCGCCCGATCGGCAGAAGGGCGTCCCGGCGGGGCATGAGACGCAGGAGAGACCACAGGCGTCGTCGGTATCGCAGGGAACGCAGGCCCCGTCCAGGCAGCGCCTCCCCGGCTGGCAGGACCCGGGCCGGCAGGCACAGGCCCCGTCCAGGCAGGCGGGCGTCTCGCCGCCACAGGCGAAACAGGCCGACCCGCAGTGGGCCGGGTCGTCGGCGGTACAGGGGACGCACTCGCCCCCGTTGCACCAGGCTCCGCCGGGACAGTCCCCGAGGTCCCGACACTGGCGACAGCGCCCCAGCACGCACCGGGGGGTCTCCAGGGGACACGGCTGGCAGGTGGACCCACAGGCATCGTCGGTATCGCAGCCTTTGCAGAGGCCATCGATGCAGAAGAGGTCCCCGCAGGAGTCCTCCCGGCACCGGCATGCCCCCTGCCAGCAGTCGGGGTGGGACTCGGGGCAGGCCAGGCAGGTGACCCCGCAGTGGGCCGGGTCGTCGTCCCGACACCGGTCGCACTGGCGGGTGGCCGGGTTGCACCAGAACCCGGCACCACAATCAACGTCCTGGACGCACCGGACGCAGGTCCCCTGGTCGCAGATGGGCGTCCCGGTGCCCAGGCACCGGCGGCAGTCCTCCCCGCAGGCGGTATCGAAGCGGCAGGGCTGGCAGGTCCCGTCGAGGCAGACCGATCCGGGCCCGCAGGACGGTCCGGCACCGCAGCCGGGGGCCAGGTCCGGTGGGAGTCCCTCGTCGGATGGCGGAACCGTCCCGTCCATGCCGGGGTCCTCGCCGGGACCGGCCTCGGTCTCGGGTCCGACATCGACCCCGGAATCCCCGGGGAGGTCTTCCGGGAGCACCAGGTCCTCCCCGGAACCCGGATCGACCAGGGCTCCCGGATCGCGGCCCCCATCAGCCGGGGGCCCGAGGTCCGGGAAGACCACCGGGAGGTCCGTTCCCCGGGCGGATCCCCCCCCGCAGGCCCACACCGTCCACGACAGCCAGAGAATCCACCGGCGACGACTCATCGGGTCTCCCCTCGCAGCAGACACGGAGACAGGGACCGGGCAGCGCCTCGGACCGGACCTCCTCGACCGCGCCTTCGGTCACCCCCGGCGGAACCCGGGGCGGCCCCCACCGGGGCACCAGACGGCCGGTGGCCTCGACATAGCGGTCCCACCGGGCCCCGAAGCGCCCCTTCAGCAGGCGCTCCTCCCGGGGAAGACGCAGCGTGATGAGGATCAGGATCACCGCGATGCCCAGGCCCCCGATGCCCGCATTGGCCGACACCAGTCCAACCGCCAGAAAGAACAACAGGTAGGCGGCGTAGATGGGGTGCCGGACCCAGCGGTAGGGCCCGGTCTCCACCAGGCGGTGGTCGGCCCGCAGGCGCAGCGTGGGGCTGAAGTAGGCCCCCAGTGCCCGGTGGGCGCACACCAGCAGGGTCAGGGCCCCCAGGGACAGGGGGACCCCCACCAGGCGCAGCCAGACCGGAAGGGCCACTGCCAGCCGATCCGCCTCCGGTCGCCGGAGGATGTAGACCCCGACCAGGACCAGCAGCGACAGGGTCAGGGAGAGGCGCAGGAGGACCGTGAACCATCCCTCGGCCCGGACCTGGGGCCGAGCCGCCACGGTCCCAGTGACCCACTTGTAGTGCAGGCGGATCCCAGCCAGGGCCGTGAACTGGCCGACGACCAGACCGCGGAAGAGGGTGTCCAGGTCCATCGGTTCGGGGCCCCCGGATTCGCATGGCACTCTAACCCGAATGAGCCCCCGGGAACAATCGCCCAGGGGTCCACAGAGCCCCCGGCAGGCCCTCTCCGCCAACGGCCCGCTGCCCGACCATGCCACGCCATCCGGTCCCGATCCAGGGGGCTCCGCTTGACCCGCCTGTCCCCGGTGGTTAGTTTCGTGCCCCAGGTCTCAGGAGACGCCTGGACGAGGAGCGGGAATGGGACGGCTGTCTGCGAGTGTCCTGGTGGTGCCAGCCCTGGCTGGGGTGCTGGCCAGCCTGGTCCACCCCCACCCGGCCCAGGGGGCCTCCTTCCTGGAGTTCGCCGGCGCCCCTCCCTCCGCCCATCCCTTCGCGGGCCGGGTCCTGCCCGGAGGTCCCGATGCGGCCTACCTGAACCCTGCCCTGCTTCCGGAGGTCCCCAAGCAGTTCAGCCTCGGGCTGTTCTACCTGTGGCAGCACCTCGACGTGGCGCTGGACGCCAGGCCCCCCGGGGCTGACGTGCCGGCGACGATCTACGATGCGCGCCTGCCGGACCCCGACGGGGGCACCCGACGGCTGACGGACCGCCCCATCCCGACCGATCGACTGCCTCGGGCCCGGGGTTCGGAGAATGCCTCCGGGGGACGCCTCTATCTGCACCTGGGCGCGGTGATGAAGTTCTGGAAGGACCGGGTGGCCCTGGCCTTCCTGGGGGCCCTCCCGGCCAGCCAGTTCCAGGCCCAGCGGCCGTTCTACGTCGACGAGCGGGAACAGGCCTTCTCCAACTCCTTGCACTTCGAGCGGCTGGAGGACCGCCTGGAGGCCAACGCCTTCGTGCTGTCCCTCGCGGTGCGCCCCATCCCCCAGGTCTCCCTGGGAGCCGGGGTCCGGATTGCCACCGGGTCCACGGTCCGCAACGAGATCTACGTCCCCGACTCGGGCAACCAGGGGACCTCCCTGTCCGACTCGGAGATCGTGGTCCGCACCCGGGTCACGGGCCACGTCGGCGTGTCAGCCCGGCCCTGGAAGGGCCTCCGGGCCGCCGCCACGGTCCACCTGGAGGAGTCCTCCCGGAGCACCACGAAGACCCGGACCCGGTTCTGGAACGAGGACGGCACGGCGGCCGAGGGAAACACCTCCCAGACGTCCCGGGTCTTCGACTGGGAGCCCTTGCGGGTGGGGTTCGGCGTCGGGTGGGACGGGGACCCGTCGGGCCCCGTGGACGGGTGGCGGATCGCCCTGGGTGGGCTCTGGCAGCAGTGGTCCCGCTACCAGGACCGGCAGGGAGAGCGGCCGGCCGATCGGTGGCGGGACACCGTGTCGGTCTCCGGGGGTGGCGAGGTGACCGTGAAGGGGCATCGCCTGTCGGCGAACCTGACCTGGGACCCGACACCGGTGCCGGACCAGCAGGGGCGCAGCAACTACGTGGACTCGGACCGGATCGGGGGCAGCCTGGCCTGGGAGGCCTCCTGGCCCGTGGGCCGGGTGCGCCTGGGGGCCCAGGTGGGCCTGGAGGTCCAGGGATTGCTGTCCCGGCGGACGGCCAAGGACCCCGAGGCGCCCCATCCCGTCCGGGACGAGTTCCCCGACGAGGCGGTCGATGCGGCCACCGGGCAGCCTGCCGCCGGGGCCCAGGGGCTCCAGACCAACAACCCGGGGTGGCCGGGCTGGCGATCCAGCGCCTGGATGGTCGGCGGCGGCGCGGCGGTGAAGGTCTTCTTCTAGCAGGAACCCGGCGCAGACCCGGGCCCCGGCGATCCCGGCCCGGCACCGTGGTCCGGCCGTTTCCTGGGGGGACGGATCGGAAAGGAGATCGGGCGATGCACAAGATTCCCTGGTGGTGGATGGCGATCCTGGTCACCGCCTGCGTCGGGACCTCCCCCGAGACGACCGACCTGCCCGGGAACGCACCAGGCCCTGACACCTTCCGGGACACGGCAGCGGACCTGCCTTCGGACGACCCCTGCGTCCCGGGCCCTCTCTCGGTCCCCGTGCCGGGGACCTGGGCCCAGGTCCAGGTCCGGGAGGCCATCGTGAACTCCCCTTCCCTGCAGGACGTCCACCGGACCTACACCACCCTGTCCCTCTGGGAGATCAGCGTCGAGGGGTCCGCCCTGGCGGTCCGGTCCACGGCCTGCGCGGTGGAGTCCGACAGCCCCGAGAGCCCCGTGAAGACGGTCATCCCCCTGGCCCTGGTCCAGTCCATTCCCCCCCAGGACCTGTCCGTTGCCATCGAGGCCCAGGGGAACGGACGGCGCCTGGTGCAGGACCGGCACGTGGAGGTCCGGGGCGCCGTGCTGGCCCACCCGGACACGGACCCCCTGCCGACGGACCCGGAGGACCCGGCGGTGGTGGACCAGGACCGGGACGGCCACCCGGGGGTCACGGTGCTGCTCACGGGCCTGATGGACGGGGCGGTGTACGTCGTGCAGCGCATCTGGACCCAACTGGAGGGATGCTCGACGGCCTCCGGAGAGTTCGTGGGAGAGGTCCTCTGGGGCGAGGACCAGGTGGTGCTGGGTTCCGACAACCCGGTCCTCGTGATGCAGTCGGTGATCACCCCGGTCCCGGGGGCAGGTCGATTCCGGATGCGGCCGGTACCACCGGGGAGCGACTGCGACTACCTGAGGAATCACCGCCAGGAGGTCTTTGGCGAATGACCAGGAGGTCCCCGTGAGACGCGTGGTGCAACTGGCCATCCTCGGGATCGGGTTCGCGGGCATCGCCGGGAGCGTCGCGGCCCAGGAGGACCCGGCGCCGGTGAAGACCCCCGGCGGGCCGGCCGGCGGGACGCCAAAGGCCCGGCTGGTGGTGGTGCTGGAAGGGGTCCGAAGCCGGGTCGGGGTCGTTCGGCTGGCCCTGTACCAGGACGATGCGGGCTTCCCGTCGAATCACGCCCGGGCCGTCCAGGGCCGGACGGAGGAGATCGGGGGCTCCGAGGTCCGGGTGGTCTTCGAGGACCTGGTGCCGGGGACCTATGCCCTCTCGGCCTTCCACGACGAGGACGGGAACGGGAAACTGAATCGGGGGATCTTCGGCATTCCCACCGAGGGGATCGCCTTCTCCCGGGATGCCCGGAACCCGGTGGGGCCTCCGAAGTGGAAGGACGCGAAGTTCGACCTCCCGCCGGGAGAGACGACCCTGACGTGCCACATGCGCTACTGAGACCGGGAGGCCCCCCGGAGGCGGTACCAGGCCCCCATCGCCTGGCGCAGCCACGACGGCAGGGCCGGCCCCTCGGATGAAAGGGCGTCCGGACCCGCCTCCGGGGTCTCTGGCAGGCCCTCCAGCACCGATGGCCCCCGGGGCGGCCGGTACAGCCCCAGCAAGAACGACTGGACGTTGCGGCGCACCAGGCCCCGGAGGGGGACCCCGGCGATCATCCCGTAGAGCGGCGCGGTCCCCTCCGCCGCCACCTCGGGATGGGCCGCCACGTACCGGCAGGCCTCCCGGAGGTCCTCCAGGAACGCCTCGGCCACCTCGCCGTGGCCGGGGTTCAGAATCAGGTGAATGCCAGGCGGGTCCTGGAGCCGGTCCACATGCCACCCCCGCTGCTCCATCTGGTCCGCCATGGCGTAGGGGCTCGGTCCCCCGGGGACCGCGCCGATCCCCAGCACCGACATGACCGGACGGCCCAGCAGGCGCAACCCGGCAATCCCCTCGACGCCCTCTCGAAAGACCCGGGCCGTCTCCATCAGTCGCCGGGCGTTCTGCAGGTACCCCTCCCGTCCCAGGGAGGCCAGGGCCGCCCAGGCCGCCGCGATGGGCCCCCCGGGCCGGGTCCCCGCCAGGGTCGGCGAGACGTAGACGCCCCCGCACCAGTCCGTCTCCACCGTGAACTGGTGCCGCATCCACTGGCCGTCGCGGTACAGGATCAGGGAGGCCCCCTTGGCCCCGTAGCCGTACTTGTGCACGTCGGCCGAGATCGAGGTCACCCCCGGGACCCGGAAGTCCCAGGGGGGGATCTCCCCGTGGCGCCACTCCGCCGGAAGGGACTCCACGAAGGGCAGCAGGAAGCCCCCCAGGCAGGCGTCCACGTGCAACGGGATGCCCTTCCGCGCCGCAATGGCGCCCATCTCCGGCACCGGGTCCACGACCCCGTAGGGATAGCAGGGGGCGCTGGCCACCAGCCCGATCGTCTGCCACCCGATCCGCCGCCGCAGGGCCCCCAGGTCCACCCGGAAGTCCCGATCGAGGGGCACCCGGCGGATCCGGACCCCGAAGCAGTGTCCCGCCTTGTAGAAGGCCGCGTGGGCCGAGGCCGGGACCAGCACCTCGGGCCGCAGGACCCAGGGACGATGCGCCCGGGCCCACTCCCGCATGGCCAGCACCGCCAGCAGCAGGCTCTCGGTGCCCCCCGAGGTCAGCGTGCCGACCACCTCGTGGTCCCCGTGGAACAGGTCCGCCGCCATCGAGACCGTCTCGGCCTCCAGGCGCCGGAGGCTCCGAAAGGCCATCGGATTCAGGGCGTTGGTGTCCAGGAAGCGCCCGGCGACCTCCCGGATCAGGGCCTCGTGGTCCTCCGAGTGGCGATAGACCAGGCCGAAGAGCCGGTGATGCCGGTAGTCGGCGTCCTGCCGCTCCAGGCGGTCCAGGACCTCCAGCACCGTCGGTGCCGGGGCCCCCTTCTCGGGCATGGGAATCGAGGGTCGCATCGCCTGTGTCTCCCGGGTCTGGTCCAGTGTAGCCTCAACGGGACCGATCCGACAGACCCGGGGACGACCACCCGGGCTGGTCGATGGTCTTCAGAGGTCGTAGAGGGACCCGTCCCCGTCGATGCAGGCCATCTCCCGGCCCCCGATGGAGAACCGGAAGGTGCCTTCCCGACCCTCGTACTCGTTGACCCCCTTCACCAGGCAGGACCGGAGGCGGTCCTGTTCCGGGGCATCGCCCATCTCCAGGTGCAGCACCCCCGAGGCCTTGCCCCCCATCTCCAGGTCCAGGTCCCGCTCCGGATCGGCCAGATGGACCTGGAACCTCCGGTCATCCCGGCCAAAGTGGAAGAAGAACAGGAAGAGGTGGCGCCCGTCCCGGTAAGGTTGAACCCAGAGGTCCGGCTCGAACTGCATCTGCGGCCTCCAGCCCGCCCGACGCAGGAACCCCAGGAAGGCTCGCTCGTCGCCGAAGAGGTTGCCGGTTCCGTAGATCAGGCGCCCCCTGGGCTGCTCCTCGCCGCGCTGCAGCGCCCGGACGAAGTCGTGGAGGATCGTGCAGGGGGCCATCTCCTCGTCGTACAGGGGCAGTTCCCCCGAGGCGATCAGGGTGCCCCCCTGCCGGACGAAGTCCACCAGCACCTGCTGGTCCCGCCGGGGCAGAAAGAAGGCCAGGGGGATCGCCACCCGGCCCCTGGCCAGCAGGTCCTCCAGTGTCAGGGAGGGGAGTTCGGCGATGCCGTACTGGACGCCGTGGAGGTTGCAGAACCGCATCGCCGGCTCCAGCACTCCGGTCCCGACCCGGGGGACCCCATGGGGCACCTGCCAGTGCCGGGGACGGCCGTCGGGAATCCAGGAGGAGACGGCCGCGTGTTCCGGCACCACCAGGAACCACAGGTCCATCGGGATCTCGGCCCGCAGGAAGGCCTCGCCCTCCCGGGCGAACCACTCGTTGAGCAACGCCATCGCATCGTACATGGGCCCGGTCTCGCCGTTCTCCCCGATGGGGGCGTCGGAGGGAAAGGTGCGGTGCTGCTTCTGGGTGGTCCGATCCAGGTCGTCGATCCAGTAGCCGTGGCAGACCCCCGTGAAGACGACGTAGCCGGTGCACCCTCCGGCCACCGAGGCCAGGGTCTGGAAGACCGGGATGACCGGGTAACGAGACATGGGGTGATAGAGGGTCGCGAAGCCCCAGTTCTCCTCCACGTTGATGCCGCGACGACGCCGGGCGGTGTGGATGTAGCGGTGGAAGACCTCGTTGTCGCCCACGTCCGGCGCCGGGGGCGTCCGGGCGTCCGGGACGTTGTAGGCCGCGACGCCGAGCCAGGAGATCATGCCGTAGTGATACACGTCCTGGTCCTGGTCCACCCGGTTCTGGGCGAACCACCACTCGGGATAGAGGGGCAGGTACTCCCGGGGGCTGTCCTTCGTGGAGGCCTCGACCTGGTCCGGCACGTTCTCGTCGATGGGCGGGGTGATGCCGGCGAAGTTGCTCAGACAGGGCAGGTCCAGGCCCAGGGCCTCCCGGTACCGGGCATAGAGGTCCCGGCGCTGCCGCCACTGGAACTCGCCCCAGTCGGCCAGGGCCAGGGCATCCCCCCGGTGGCGGACCGCGGGCCGCGAGGGGTCCAGCCGGGGCGGCTCGACCGCCTCGAAAAAGCGATGATCGGTGCCATGGACGCGGTTGTAGTGGGCGATGGTGCCATACTTCTGCCGGATCATCCGGTGGAAGGCCCGGACCTGGGGGGCGTCGTAGCCGTAGTGCCAGGGGGCGTCGTTGCTGGTGCAGTAGATCGTCTCGTCGTTCAGTTGCAGGGCGATGACCCGCCCCGCCGGCGCCGCGTGGGGCCGCAGCACGTCGCCCACCTGCCGGAGCCACTCCCGGGCCATGGCGTCGAAGACCGGGTCATCGGGGCTCGGCAACTGGGTGTGGTCGTATTCCCAGTACAGGGGCTGGCCGTCGTGGACCCGGACCGGCTCGATCCCCGGGTTGAAGGAGGGGGAGGCGATGTCCGGCAGGCCCCCGATGTTCAGTTCGCTGTGGACGAAGGGGCCGGGCTTCGCCAGCATGTACAGCCCCTTCGCGGAACAGAGGTCCAGGAAGTGCCGGAGGTCCCGGGAGTCCAGCGTGCGACCATCGAAGTCGAGACCCGGGTCGCCGGTGACCGGGTCGTGGACCAGGTGGTGCCGCCAGGGGATGTAGAAGCAGATCACCTGGACATGGGCCGCCTTCAACTGGTCCAGGCGGTCGGACCAGTGGGCCCGCTGGTCCCGGTAGTACTGGTACTCGGCCCCCAGGAAGAAGAAGGGCCGCCCGTCTCGCCAGAATCGCCCGTCCCGGTATTCGATGCGTTCCATGGGATACCTCCCGGTCGCCGGCGGAGTCTATCCCAGACGACGGCGTCTCCCAAGAGCCAAGGTGGTGTGCCAGGGTCCGCCCGACAGGACCGGTGGTATCCATCCCGTCGACCGGTTTCTCACAGGTGGCGCAGGCCAAGGGCGATGGGACGCCGGGATTCCGGTCCGCCAGAAGTCAGCGGCGGCTCGGGGGATGGCGGGGCCGACGGGCGATGAAGAGGGCCGTCAGGGCCCCCAGGATCAGCACGGGGGGCCCCGCGAGGGCCCGGCTGCTGCCGCCCTGGCAACCGATGTGGTTCGTGCTGTCCACCCAGCCGTCGGACCAGTTGCCGTGGATGGTGGTCCGCTGCTCCATGTCCCGGTAGCGGACCTCCAGCGACGCCCGCTCGTTCCGGTCGAATTCGTATTTGTAGAGATCCCCCTGGCCGGGCTTGTCGAAGCCGTTGACCGCCCAGTCGTATTCGATGCCATAGACCGGCTCGGGCCCCTCCTCCCCCATCCGGTATCCCACGGCCAGCACCGCCAAAAAGTCCCCGCTGTGGGCGCCCCGCTCGCTCTCGGGCCGCAATTCGATGAACGCCACCTCCTCGGGTTGCACGGCCCGGACCGTGAGCGTCCGGAGGGTCCTGCCGGCCACCGACAGGCGCACCTGATGCAGCCCCGACGCCGTCGGACGCAACCGGAGCCACTCCCGGTCCTCGGCGAAGTAGGTCTGGTCGTCCGTGGCATCCAGCCCGTCGCTGAGGGACTCCACCTGGAGGACATCGTTGCCCGCCAGGCGCCGCCCCCGGGCATCCCGGTACTCCACGAGGAAGGTCCCCATGCCCCCCTGAAGGATGTTGACGGTCTGCCCGACCCGGTACTCCTCCGGAGCGGCGTCGATGAAGAGGGCCCCGGCAAAGGTCACGTCGGCCACCACCGGGTCCGCCACCTCGACCAGGGCCCGGCCCCAGATGGCCGCCTGCCGGGCGCTGCGGTACAGCACCATCTCCGCCTCCCCGGGTGCGATCGCCTCGGCGTCGAAGTCCGCGACCTCCCGGGTGGAGGACGTGTTCCAGACGTCCAGCACGCCCGGATGCAGGGAGATGGCCTCGGACCCCCGGAGGTCCATCTGGTCATGGTCCCGGAAGGCATAGATCCGGAAGCGCGCCCCAGTGACGTAGGGCGAGTGGAGGTCGTCGGGCGGCGGATGGGCCGGGTCGAAGGGCCGGAAGTCGAAGACAAAGTCCAGGTCGTCATGGAAGTGGACCTGGTCATCGGGGCAACCGAGGGCGAAGATCGTCAGCACCCACCAGGGCATCCGGGACACCAGTCTCATCGGCCACCTCCCGAGGCGGAGTCTCCGGACATCATAGCAAGAGAAATGCCATCCCGAGGGACACGCCTCCCGCGAGGACACCGGGGGACAGTCAGCCGATTCCCGAAGGCAACCTGGCGTTGCCAGAGAACGTTCCACCACGGACCGATCCATCGCCCCAGGGCCGGGACCGGCCCTCGGAGGTTCCGAGAGGTGCCGTCGATCCAGCCACGACGTCGTGGCCTTGGAAGCCTGGAGGGGTGCGAATCGCAACGGACCGTCGGCCCCCGGGGAAGCCCCCGCCGGACCCGCCAGGAATGTCCCGTGGTTGGAGCAGCGATGCTCCAGGGGGCGGCACTTCGATAGAATGCCCCGGTGCCTTCCGGAGAAGGACGATGCGAAGACCCCTGGTCGTGCTGGCGGCCATCCTGCTGGCGGTGGCATCGGCCCAGGGCCGGCCGAAGATCCACGTGGCCTTCCTGTGGCACCTGCACCAGCCGATCTACTGGCCCTACGAGCCGGTGACCACCACGGCCTCGGCAGGACGCTACGGCTACGACCTGCTGGCGGTCTTCCTGGACCGGAGCGGTCCGTACCGGGGATGGCCCGTCGATGCGGTGGAGGCCGGCCGCGACCTCCCTCACGCCGGCGCCCAGGTCTCCTTCAGCGGGTCCCTGATGGAGAACCTGGACGTGCTGGCCGCCGCCGGAATCGGCTTCTCAGGATGGAAGGGCCGATGGCAGCAAGGGGCCGGCTGGACGACCACCCTGGGCAATCCGCGTCTGGACCTGGTCCGGTTTGGTTATCACCACCCCCTGATGGCGCTGGTGGACCCGGAGACCGCCCGGAGGCAACTGGCCCTCCACGCCCGGACGGTCACCGCGCGTTTGGGGCCTTCGGTCGTCCGGTCCCGGGGCCTCTTCCCGCCCGAGACCGGCTTCTCCCGGGAGATGATCCCGGCGATCCGGGCCGAGGGGGTGGAGTGGGTGCTGGTGGACAACATCCACCTGGACCGCACCCGGCCCGACTACCCCTATACCCCCTCGTCGAACCTGATTCCCCCGAACCGGGCCGACCAGCGCAATGCGAGGGGATCGGTGACCTGGGTTCAGTTGCGGGACCTCTGGGCCCCCTCGGCGGTGGCGGTCCCCTGGTCCTACCAGCCCCACCGGGCCCGCTACCGGGACCCGGCCACCGGATCCGTGTCGGAGGTGATCCTGGTCCCGGCGGCGCGCTACGAGGGCAACGAGGACGCCCGTGGCGGATTCGGGGCCCTGCAATATGACAAGGTCTTTTCGCAGTACGAGGCCCTGAACACCGACGACGCCCACCCGATGCTGGTCGTGCTGCACCACGACGGCGACAACTACGGAGGCGGCACCGAGTCCTACTACCATGGCAACTTCCAGCAGTTCCTGGAGTGGGTCCGGGCGAACCCCGATCGCTTCGAGTTCACCACCGTGCAGGACTACCTGGACCGCTTCCCGCCGGCCCCCGACGATTTCGTCCACGTGGAGCCGGGGTCCTGGAGCGGGGCGGACAACGGGGACCCGGAGTTCCTGAAGTGGAATGGCCGGCCCGCCGCCGACGGCTACAGCCCCGACCGGAACTCCTGGGCGGTGCTGGTGGCGGCGACGAACCTGGTGCAGACCGCCCAGGCCAACCAGCCCGAACCGCCCCTCGCCGACATCGAGGCCGGCACCGGCAGCCCGATGGCCCGGGCGTGGCACTACCTGCTGAACGCCCAGACCTCCTGCTACTGGTACTGGGACGGCGCCGAGGGGGGCACCTGGGACGCCCACCCCACCCGGGCCGCGAATCTGGCCCTGGATCAGGTCCAGGAGGTCCTGGCCGGGACCCCCCAGGACCCGGTGCCGCCGACGATCTACCCGCCTCAGCGCACGCCCTACAATCCCGGGGGCCTGGAGTGGGGCACCGAGGCCCAGCCCTCGGACTTCACGGTCTGGACCTACATCGATGACTTCTCGGGAGTGAGCCAGGCCTCGGTCTGGTGGCGGCTCGATCCGGACGGCGCGGTGGACGAGGACCTCCGATACGACGCTCCGGGCTGGCAGGCGGCATCGATGACCCCGGCCACCGAGGCCTCCCGGACCGACCCGGCGCCCCGGCGCAAGGCCCCTCGGTGGTCCGCCGAGATCCGGGGAGTGCGGGAGGCCCTGGTGGACTACTACGTGGAGGCCCGGGACGGCCGGGGCAACGTCGCCCGCAGCCCCATCCTGCACGTCTGGGTGGGACCGGCCACCGGGAGCGGCGGAGAGACCGGGCCCTGGAGTCCCGCCCGACCCTGTCCAGAGGATGTGATCCGCTTCTGCTGGTCCCGGGACGGCTGGCTCCACTGGGGCATCGACGGGTGGAAGCGCCCCCCGGAGGCGCTGTGGCCACCGGGGACCGTGCCCTTCGACGGGGCCTCGGTCGAGAGCCCCCTGGCGGAGCAGGCCCCGGACCGCTGGTGCGTGGACCTGGGGCCCATCGGGGATCGGGCGCAGCAGATCGACTTCGTCTTCCACGGCCAGGACGGGACCTGGGACAACCACGGCGGGAAGGACTGGCACCTGGTCCTGGAGGAGACCTGCACGGCCACCGGGGACCCCGGGGGTACCGAGGCGGTGGAAGAGGCACCCGAGTCCCCGGAGGCGGCCGACGAGGGCCTTCCGGAGCCTGGCGACTCCGGGGGCGGGCCCGACGATGCCGGTGCTCCCGATGGGCCGCCTGCGGAAGGGGGCCAGGATGCGGGGTCCTCGGGCGACCCGGACTCGTCGCGGCCCGAGGAAGCCGCGGCGGACCCGGGGCCCTGTCCGTGCGACCGGGACGCGGCGAGCCGCAACGACCTTTTCTCGGGAGGAGAAGACCCTGGGGCTCCTGGCCACGATGGCGGTGCGACGTCCGAAGACGGATTCCCGGCCCCCTCCGGGTCCTCGGGGGGCTGCACCGCCGGGCCGACGTGGCACCCCGGCATCCCCTGGGCGATCCTCGGCCTCCTCTGGGGGTGGACCCGGCGTCGCCTCAGAGGTCCTGAGCGAGCCGGGACCGGCCGTCGATGAAGGTCCAGCGGGCCAGGGGCCCCCGGCCCGGCACCGTCGGATCCCGCCACAGGTCGGCAAACGAGGGACGGGACCGGGGCATCCCGAGCCGGAGGGCCAGGGCCTCCGGGTCCACCGGGGCAACCACGGGCAGGTGTTCCCTCCCGGCCCAGTCGGCCAGGAACTCCCGCACCTGCTCCGGAGTGGCCGGCAGCGGGTGGTAGGGGATCTCGTCATCGGGGTCGGGGCCCACCTTGAGGCGCAGGTCCCCGTCCTTCCACACCTTCAGGCGAAGGGGATCCCCGGGAGGTTCCAGCGCCGCGACCCAGAGGGACCCCGGGACCTCCCGGGAGAGGTCCCGGACCCGGGCAAACAACCGGTTCCAGGACGAGGGAACGAGGACGACCTCGCCCGGGGACTCCCCGCAGAGCCACCGCTCGAACTCCCCGGCCAGGGCCAGGTACCCCGCCGGGGTCCTCCCGGGGTCCCAGGACCGGTAGTCCTCCCGGGAAAGGACGCGCACCAGGGCCTCCTGGACCAGCATCAGGGCGGCGTCCCGGACCAGGGCCATCGCGAAGGGCCGCGGAGGAGTCATCGCAGGTCACTCCGGGTCCAGGGCATCGGGGCTGCGACGGTCGAAGAGGGCCGCCTCGAACCGGAGGTGCCGATCCAGGGAGAAGCAGGACCGCAGCTCCTCCTCGGGGATCCGGGAGGCCACCTCCGGGTCCGCCAGCAGGTGCTCCTGGAAGGAGCCCCCCTCGGCCAGGGCCTTCAGGGCGTTCCGCTGCACCAGGGCATAGGCCTCCTGCCGTCGAAGCCCCTTCCTGACGAGGGTCAGCAGCACCGCCTCGCTGTGGAGGACCTCCCCCGAGAGGGCCAGGTTGCGGGCCATCCGGTCCCGGTGCACCTGGAGGTCCCGGAGGATCCCCGTCAGGCGCCGCACCGCGAAGTGCAGCAGGGAAGTGGCGTCGGGAGCAATCACCCGCTCCACCGACGAGTGGCTGATGTCCCGCTCGTGCCACAGGGCCACGTCCTCCAGGGCCGCCACGCTGTAGGACCGGATCAGTCGTGCGAGGCCGCAGAGGTTCTCGCTGAGGATGGGATTCTTCTTGTGGGGCATCGCCGAGGACCCCCGCTGCCCACGGCCGAAGGGCTCCTCGGCCTCCCCGACCTCGGTCCGCTGGAGGTGCCGGAGGTTCGTGGCAATGGCCTCCAGCACCGCAGCCCCCTGGGCCATCGCCGAGAAGACCGCCGCATGGCGGTCCCGAGCCACCACCTGGGTGGCACATGGCTCGACCCGCAACCCCAGACGCTGGAGCACCCGGGCCTCCCGATCCGGGTCCCCGAAGGCCAGGTTGCCCACAGCCCCCGAGAGTTTGCCCACCCGGACCTCCTCGAAGCCGGCCCGGAGACGTTCCAGGGATCTCGCGACCATCTCCCGCCAGCCCAGCAGCACCAGCCCGAAGGAGGTCACCTCGGCGTGCATCCCGTGGGTGCGGCCGGCGATGGGCACGCCCCGGTGGGCCTGGGCCTGGTGCAGCAGCACCCGGTCCAGTTCCCGCCAGTCCCGGAGGATCAGGGCCCCGGCCTCCTGGAACTGGAGCGCCAGGGCCGTATCCAGGGCGTCGGAGGAGGTGAGGCCGAAGTGGAGGAACCGTCCTGCCTCCCCCACCTGCTCCTCGACGTGGGACAGGAAGGCGATCACGTCATGGCGAAGCGTCTGCTCCAGGACCTCGATCCGGTCCGGGTCCAGGCGCACCCGCTCTCGGATCACCGCCGCGCCCCCCGGCGGGGCGATGCCGTCCTCCTCCAGGGCCTCCAGGTAGGCCACCTCGACCTCGAGCATCTGCTCGAATCGCCGCCGGGAGGACCAGACCTCCCGCATCTCGGGGGTGCTGTAGCGATCGATCATGGGGCTCCTTTGCGCAGGTCAACGGGTGGGGTCGGCGCAGCACCGGAAGCCGTCGGTGGCCTTCGGGGAGAACCGTCGGGTGGCGTAGCCGCACGTCCCGTTCCCGCCCCGGGAGGCGTCACCGCCCCGCAACTGCCCGTCGGCGGTCCACTCCCCGGCGTTGCCCACGAGGTCATAGATCCCCTGAGGGCTCTTGCAGGAGGGGAAGGCGCCCGAGGGCTGGATCGACCCGGAGGTGTTGCAGACCCCGGCCTCGAAGGAGGCATCGCCGCAGGCCTTGAGGAACTCCCGACCGGTGCAGAGTCGCTTTCCGGCCTTCCGGCACAGGCCCGCGGCCGTTCCGGCATTGACCCCCGTCCTTGGTTTCTCCCCCTGTCCCGGAAACTCGTAGGCATCCATGCAGAAGGCCACGTCCGCGGGCTTCCCCTCGGCCGGCGGATTCGGGTTCCAGGTCACGAGCACCATCCCCGCGGGACACTTCAGGGCCGGAGCCGGCGGCGGGGCGGGTGGGGGCGGCGGGACCGGGGGAGGCGCCGCAGGGGCTTCCGGAGCCGCCGGCACCGGAGTCGCAGGGACCGCGGCAGCCGCCGGCACCGGAGCGGGCGCCGATGCGGGTTCCGGGGCCGCCGCCGGAGCGGGCTCTCCGACCGCCGCCGGGGCAGGGACCTCGGGGGGCTTCGGGGCCGGCGGAGGAGGCGGCTCGACCTTCGCCACGGGCGCGGGAGCCTTCGGCGCCTGGGCCACCGGGGGCTCTGCCGGGATTGACGGCTCCCGGTCCCCGGGCCACAGGATCACCGCCGCCACCGCCAGTGCCACGGCGATCGCCAGGAGCACCAGGAAGGTCACCAGGGCCTTGCTCCCACCCTCCTTGGCCCCGGAGGCCGGCCTCCGGGCGGTCCGGGACGGGGGCATCGGCGGGGTGGCCGGGGTCGGCCGTGCAGGGGCCCCGGAGGCCTGGGACGAGGGCCGCGGAGGCTCGGGAGCCCTGGAGGGCTCCGGGGCCTTCGGGGGCTCCGGGGGCCGGGCCGCCGGAGCCGGCACCGGGGCGGCCTTCGAGGGCTCCCGGGCTGCCTGACGGGCCGCCTTCGCTGCCTTCCTCTTCGATCGCTTCGAGGTGCCGGGGAGATTCTCGACCCGGCCGAAGGGGGCCATCGGCAGTGGCTTCGTGGGCTCCGGGATCGCCGACTCCATCTCGAGCGTCCCGGCGGGGGCCTCGGGGGGCAGGTTCGACGGCACCGTCCCCGATGGCTCCTCCTCCACCAGGTCGATCTCCTCCAGGACCTCCTCGCCGGAGGCCCCGGCCACCTCGATCACCTCCTCCTCCAGTTCCAGGATCTCCTCCTCGGGGACGGGCGGAGGCACCGGGGGCGGCGGCGGGGGCTCGGCGACGACCTCCTGGGCCGGGAAGACCATCGGGGCCACCACGGTCTTGTCCTCGTCCCAGGTCTCCTCGGGAGGGGGCTGGGGCGAGGGCTCCGGGGCCGAGGCCGCCATCACGACGGTCTCCTCTTCCTCCGGGGCGACCGCCGAGGGTACCGCCTCGGCAACCTCCAGGACCTCCGTGGGGGCCTCCTCCGGCGCCGGGGAGACCTCGGGAGGCGCCTCTGGCCGGGGAGGGGTCTCAGGCGCCGGTTCCGCCTCCGGAACCACCGGTGTCGTCACCGGCTCCTCCTCTGTCGGCGCGACAGGCGCCGAAGGGGCCGCTGCGACCGCCGGGGCCTCCTCCGGGCGAGGTCCCGGTGCCGGCACGGAGACCGGAGGGACCTCGGCGGGGACCTCGGCGGGCCCCTGGGCGGCCGGCGCCGGGGCCAGTTCCACCGGCAGGGGGGTCAGCCCCGACTCCTCGCCCACCTGGAGGCGAATGGCCCGGAAGGACCCCGTCTCGTGGCTCCGTCGCTGCCAGAGGCCCTCGGACTCGATGACCTTGAGCACCCTCAGGAACTCCGAGGCGAACTCCTCCACCGTGGATGGCCGCTGGGCCGGATCGGCCGCGGTGGCCGCCACGAAGAGGTCGTCGAGCCGCCGGGTCAGGCGCGGAACCTGGGCACTCAGGGGCACCCCCGGCTGGACCGGACTGACGGCCAGGATCTCCCCGAGCACCAGCGCCAGGGAATGGACATCGGATTGCCGGAACTCCAGTTCCGGCTGACTCAACTGCTCCGGGCCCCGGTAGTAGTCGCTGACGGGGATCTGCTCCCCCTCCGCCAGGGGCTGCAGGACCAGGTGGTAGGGGTCCGTCGTGACGATCCGATCGGGCTGAACGAAGAAGTTCTCGGGCTTGATGTTCCCGTGGATGGCCCCGGCGCGATGAATCGCCAGCACGGCATCGAAGAGCCGCTGGGCATAGTTGCGGACCTTCGGCAACGGAAAGGACTCGCCGCTCTCGGCGTGGATGTCGATGACCTGCCGGAGAGACATGCCCTCCATCAGCGTGGAGGTCAGGAAATGGCGGCCCTCGGCGTCCTCCTGCACCTCCAGGATGCGGCAGACCGCCGGGTCCTGGAAGGTCCGGGCCCGGTAGAGGCGCCGGAGGTTCTGCTCCCGGAACGGCGAGGTGAACAGGTCCCTCCGGAAGACCTTGACGGCCACCGGCAGGTCCAGGGCCAGGTCGAGGGCCTTGAAGACATACCCCGACGGTCCTTCTCCCCTCCCGAACGCCAATCGGTAGCGTTCCACCAGTTTGGACCCGACGGCAGGCAAGTCCCTCTCGTCCATCGACCTTCCTCCTTGGGAGCCGCAAGAACGCCCCGGAGACTATCAGAAAAGTTCCGGAGGTTTCAACCGGGTGGAGTTTCCGTTTCGCCCCGGTTTCTGGGAGGATACAGACCAATGGGCGGGAGGTGCGGATCGCCCCTCGGCTCCCGGCCGCCCGGAAGGAATCGCCATGTGCAGCCGGTTCACCCAGACGGAGATCGGGCCGCTGTTGCACCGCCTGCTGGGACCGGAGGCGACCGTGCCTCCCCCCCGGTACAACATCGCCCCGTCCCAGGAGGCGGCGACCATCGGGCCCGGCCCGGTGCTGGTCCGGATGCGGTTTGGCTGGCCCCGCCGGGGTCATCCGGGGGGTCGGATCCTCAACGCCCGAGCCGAGACCGTTCGGGAGCGCTTCCGAGACGCCCTGGCGACCCGCAGGGCCATCGTCCCCGCCGACGGCTTCTACGAGTGGAGCGGGGCCGCCGGGCAGCGACGCCCCTGGCTGGTCCGACGCCGGGACCGGCAGCCGTTCCCGCTGGCGGCCCTCTGGGCCCTCCCGGACCCCGGAGCCGTCCCCTCCTTCGTGCTGCTGACGACGCAGCCGAACGAGGTCGTCGCGCGAATCCACGACCGGATGCCCCTGGTGCTGCCCCTGGAGGCCTGTCCCCGCTGGCTGGATCTGGCGGACCCGGACCTGCCCCGGGGGTCCTTGCCACCACCATCGGAGGAGTGGGAGGTGGTCCCCGTCTCCCGCCGGGTGAACCGGACCGACCTGGACGACCCCTCCCTCTGGGTCCCGGACCCCGAGACGCCGACCCTGTTCTGAAGCCGCTGCCGGGCAACGGCCCGACCATGGGGCCCCTGTCGTTCACTTGACCTGGGGGCGCTTTCCGGAACATCCTTTTTCCGAAAGAGTCAAACACTCCGGGAGCGTTCGTTCCCATGATGCGAGAGTGGTGGCAGACCCTGATCTGGAAGGGGGCGCTGCTGGTCGCCCTGTCCGCCACCTACGGCCTGATCGCCGAGTGGGCCAGCCATCGCAGGCCCCTGGGTCGCCTGGCCAACGGTGTCGCATTCGGCCTCGTGGCGGTGCTGGTCATGGCGACGCGCTGCATCTGGAGCCGGGGATCCAGTACGACGGGCGGTCCGTGGTGATTGCCATGGCCGGCCTGTTCGGAGGAGGCGTGCCGGCGGTCATCGCCGGGGCCATGGCGGCCACCTACCGGGTCCTCCTGGGGGGCATCGGGGTCCTGCCGGGCCTCGGGACCATCCTGACCGCGGCCCTTCATCGAGGGGGCCCTGGTGGACGTCACCGATCGCCTGGAGAGCGAACGCCGGATCCGTGAGATCCTGGACGCCGCGATCCGGACCCTGGCGACAGCCCTGGAGAAGCGGGACCCCTACACGGCGGGACACCAGCGGCGCGTCGCCGACCTGACCCGCCGGATGGCGTGCCTGCTGGGCCTCGACGAGGAGGCCTGCCACGGCCTCTACCTGGGCAGCCTGCTCCACGACATCGGCAAGATCGCCGTGCCTGCCGAGATCCTCTCGTCGCCCCGGCGCCTGACCCCCGCCGAGTTCCAGATCATCCAGAGCCACTGCGAGGTGGGATGGGAGATCCTCCGGGAGGTCGCCTTCCCCTGGCCAGTGGCGGACATGGTGCGTCATCACCACGAGCGGATGGACGGGTCGAGGTACCCGGACGGCCTCCGCGGGGAGGACATCTCCCGCGAGGCGCGCCTGCTGGCGGTGGCCGACGTGGCCGAGGCGATGGCCTCCCATCGCCCCTACCGGCCGGCCCTGGGTCTCCAGGCGGCCATCGAGGAACTGCAGGCCCATCGGGGCATCCGCTACGACGAGGAGGCCGTCGACGCCTGTGTCCAGGTGATCCGCTCCCACGGCATCGGGGACTGAACCGGCGCCTTCGCTGGCGTGCACTTGTCTGTCCCGGCAGGTTCCCGCGTATCATGATCCAGGACCAGTGGTGCCCACCCAGGGCGGAGGGGAGGGACATGGACGAGGTCGTCCGGCTCGACTGCCGGGGCATGAAGTGCCCGCGACCGATCATCGAACTGGCCAAGGCGACACGGCGGAGCGGCAACTCCAGGATCTGGCGGAACGCCTCCGTCTGGCCAACCAGGACCTGGACCGGCTGGCGACGCTCGACCCCCTGACGGACCTCTACAACCGCCGGGGCCTGGAACGGCTGCTGGATGCAGAACTGAACCGCTCCGCCCGGACCGGCGACCCCATCGGGGTCCTCTTCGCGGACTTCGACGACTTCAAGACGATCAATGCGCGGTTCGGCCATGCCGGGGGCGATGCGGCGCTCCGGGAGTCCGGACGCCGCCTGCGCCGGAGCCTGCGCCCCACGGACATCGTGGCCCGGATTGGGGGCGATGAGTTCCTTGCGATCCTGCCCGGCATCCAGGAGCAAGAACTGGGTCACCTGGCCCAACGCTTTCTCGAGGGCATCTCCTCGGAGCCGGTGACCCTCGATGGCCAGCGGGTCTTCCTGACCATCAGCGTCGCCGCCGGCATCCTGCCCCCAGACGTCACCGAGATCGAACAGGTCCTGGGCTGGGCCCGGGGCGCCCTGGAGCAGAGCAAGAGGCAGGGCAAGAACCGATTCACCACGATCCATCACTGACCGTCCCAAGGGGCCCGCCGGCAGACCCCGCCCCGGAACGATCCCCCCGACTTGCATCGAACCGGACTTTGGGGGTATCAGGGCGGCGGCTCCCCGGGGGAGGGTCGAGCGATGGACGTGATGCTGGTGGGCCGGCCGGCCCTTTCTTCCTTCCGCCTGGAGGCCCTTCGGAAGGCCCTGGAGGCGGCCCTGTCCCCTCCAGGCGCGATGCGGCTCGAGGCCCGGTTCGTCTACCTGCTGGACGCCGAGGACCCCCTCTCCCCGGATGGGCTGCAGCGAGCCCGTGCACTGCTGTCCGCCGAGGCCCCGGACCCCTCCTGGGGACGCACTGGCTTCTTCGTGACGCCCCGGCGGGGGACGGTGTCCCCCTGGTCCTCGAAGGCCACGGACATCTTCCGGCGATGCGGAGTGGTCGGGGTCCGGCGGGTCGAGCGGGGCGTTCACTGGGTCGTCGAGGACGGGGCCGGAGCCGTCCTGGGCCCGGAGCACCTGGGAACGGCCCTGGACCTCCTCCATGACCGGATGACCGAGGAGGTGCGCCGGGACCTCCAGGGGCACTTCGACCATCGACCCCCGGCCCCGGGCCGCTCCTTCGACGTCCTGGGCGAGGGCATCGAGGCCCTCCGGCGGGCCGACCGGATGCTGGGCCTCGCCCTCCGGGAAGAGGAACTGCAGTACCTGCTGGAGGTCTTCGCCGCTGCCGGGCGCAACCCCACCGACACCGAACTGGTGATGTTCGGCCAGGTGAACTCCGAGCACTGCCGGCACAAGATCTTCAACGCCTCCTTCGTCCTGGACGACGTGCCCGAGCCCCACAGCCTCTTCGCGATGATCCGGGAGACCCATCGCCTGCACCCCCGGCGGACCCTGGTCGCCTACCGGGACAACGCCGCCGTGGTCGAGGGCTTCGAGGCCTGGGAGTTCGAGCCGGACCCCCGGACCCGCCTCTACCGGTTCCAGAGGGGCCGCCTGGAGCGGGTGATGAAGGTCGAGACCCACAACCACCCGACGGCCATCTCCCCGGACCCGGGGGCGGCGACGGGGGTCGGGGGGGAGATCCGGGACGAGGCGGCAACGGGCATCGGGGCCCGGTCCAAGGCGGGACTCTGCGGCTTCGTGGTGTCGCACCTGCGGATTCCCGGGGACCTGCAGCCCTGGGAGACGCCCATCGCCGACCACCCGAGCCGGCTCGCGACGCCGCTGGAGATCATGACCCGGGGACCCATCGGGGGCGCGGCCTTCGGCAACGAGTTCGGACGGCCCCAGGTCTGCGGCTTCTTCCGGACCTACGAACAGGTGGTCCAGGGACGGCACCGGGGATTCCACAAGCCCGTCATGCTCGCCGGGGGCATGGGGGCCATCCGGGCGGTCAACGTCTTCAAGAAGGAGCTGGGTCCCGGGCTCCTGGTGGCCCAGATCGGGGGGCCTGCGCTGCGGATCGGCCTGGGCGGCGGCGCCGCCTCGTCGATGGCCACCGGGAGCAACGACGAGAACCTGGACTTCGACTCGGTCCAGCGGGGCAACGCCGAGATGGAACGGCGCTGCCAGGAGGTGATCGACGCCTGTGCGGCCCTGGGGGACCGCAACCCGATTCGCAGCATCCACGACGTGGGCGCCGGGGGTCTGTCGAACGCCTGTCCCGAGATCGTCGAGGGGGTGGGAGCGGTCTTCGACCTCCGGGCGATTCCCAATGAAGAGCCCTCCATGAGCCCCATGGAGGTCTGGTGCTGCGAGGCCCAGGAGCGCTACGTGCTGGCCATCGACCCGGCGGACCGGGAACGGTTCGAGGCCCTCTGCCGCCGGGAACGCTGCCCGGTGGCCTTCATCGGCGTGACGACCGGCGACGACCGGCTGGTGCTCCGGGACGACCTCTTCGGCAATCGCCCCATCGACATGGACCTGCCGGCCCTGCTGGGGCGCCCTCCCCGGATGGTGCGGGAGGACCGGCGAACGCCACGTGCCGGGGATCCCCTGGACCTCTCGGGGATCGAGGCGCCCCAGGCCCTGGTCCGCGTGCTCCGCTTCCCGTCGGTGGCCGACAAGACCTTCCTGGTCACCATCGCCGACCGGAGCGTCACGGGGCTCGTGCACCGGGACCAGATGGCCGGGCCCTTCCAGGTCCCGGTGGCCGACTGTGCCGTCACCCTGACGGACCACCGGGGAACCTCCGGGGAGGCGATGGCGGTCGGGGAACGGTCGCCGCTGGCGGTGATCGATGCCCCTGCCTCCGGACGCATGGCCGTCGGGGAGGCCCTCACGAACCTGGCCTCGGCGGCGGTGGGGTCCCTGGACCGGGTCCACCTCTCGGCGAACTGGATGTGCGCCTGCGGGGAACCTGGAGAGGATGCCGCGCTCTACGACGCGGTCCGGGCCGTGGCCCTGGACCTCTGCCCCCGCCTGGGGGTCCCGATTCCCGTGGGGAAGGACTCCCTCTCGATGCGGACCGTCTGGAAGGACCGCCAGGGGCAGGATCACCGCCAGGTGAGCCCCCTCTGCCTGGTCGCAACGGCCTTCGGGCCCGTGGACGATGTCCGGCGCGTGGCGACGCCGGACCTGAAGCCGGGGGACTCGGCGCTGCTGCTGATGGACCTGGGAGCCGGGCGCAACCGCCTGGGGGGCAGCGTCCTGGCCCAGGCCTGGGACCGGACGGGCGGCGAGGTCCCGGACCTGGACGACCCGGAGGGCTTCCGGGCGGCCTTCGACGGCCTCCAGGAACTGCTGGCCGAGGGTCGGATCCGGGCCCTTCACGACCGGTCCGACGGCGGGACGGCGGTGACGCTGGCCGAGATGGCCATGGCCAGCGGGATCGGCTTCGAGGCGGACCTCCCGGGGGACCCGGACCAGCCCCTGGGGCCCCTCTTCGCCGAGGAACTGGGATGGGTGATCCAGGTGGCGGCCGAGGACCTGGAGACGGTCCAGGCGGTCCTGACCAGGCGGCGCCTTCGGGACTGCACGCACCGCATCGGCCACCCCCGAGGGGATCGGCGCTTCCGGATCGCGGTGGGGGGACGGACCGTCCTCCAGGGGTCCATCGGGCAGTTGCGGCGGTACTGGTCCGCCCTGACCTTCCGGATGCAGTCCCTCCGGGACGACCCGTCCTGCGCCCGGGAGGAGTATCTTCGGGGGCAACGGGACGACGCGCCGGGGTTGTCGTTCCACGTCACCTTCGACCCCGAGGAGGTCCCGGGGCCCCGGACCGGGCCCGCCCATCGCCCCCGGGTGGCGATCCTCCGGGAACAGGGCGTCAACGGCCACCGGGAGATGGCCGCCGCGTTCACGCTGGCGGGGTTCGAGGCGGTGGACGTCCACATGACCGACCTGCTGGAGGGTCGGGTGGACCTGGCCTCCTTTGCGGGCCTGGCGGCCTGCGGAGGCTTCTCCTACGGGGACGTCCTGGGGGCCGGGTCGGGATGGGCCGGGTCGATCCGGTACCACCAGGTGGTCCGGGACCAGTTCCGCGCCTTCTTCCAGCGGCCCGACACCTTCACGCTGGGGGTCTGCAACGGCTGCCAGATGATCTCCCAGCTGGCGGACCTGATCCCGGGAGCCGCCGACTGGCCCCGGTTCGTGCGGAACCGGTCCGAACAGTTCGAGGCCCGGCTGGCCACCGTGGAGGTCCTTCCCTCCCCGTCGGTGTTGCTCCGGGGCATGGAGGGGTCCCGACTGCCGGTCCCGGTGGCCCACGGCGAGGGGCGGGTCCAGTTCGCCTCGCCGGACCAGGAGGCCGCCTGCCTCGCGGGAGGTCTGCTGGCACTGCGCTACGTGGACGGGACCGGGCGGCCTGCGGAGGCCTATCCGGAGAATCCCAACGGATCCCGAGGGGGGATGACCGGCTTCACCTCGGCCGACGGCCGGGCCCTGATCCTGATGCCTCACCCCGAGCGGGCCTTCCGATCCCTCCAGTTGTCCTGGCGCCCGCCGGACCTCTTCACCGGGGAGGCCGGGCCCTGGATGCGGATGTTCCGCAACGCCCATGCCTTCGCCTGTGGACACCTCGGGACCTCTCCCCAGGACTCCCCGGACCGGTCCTGAAGGCCCCGTTCGCGATCGGATGAGAGAATCGTCCCGAAGGCATCCTCAGGTCGCGGCGGGCAACAGTCGCAGCATCGCGTCGGCAAAGGCTGCCGCCCAGGCGGGCCCCGCAGCGGTGACGATGCCCTCGGGGTCCGTGACCACCCCGCCGTCACAGAGTACCGCGCCTCGCTTCCGCAGGTGGTGATGGCGCTCGGGCCAGGCGGTCGCCCGGCGCCCCTCCAGCAGGCCCGCCTCGGCCAGGATTGACACCGCCGCGCAGAGGGCCCCCACGGGACGTCGGGCCCTCCATGCCTCCCGGGCCACCCGGTGGGCCGAGGCGTCCTGGATCAAGGCCAGGGACCCCTCGCCCCCGGCAAAGACCACCGCGTCGTAGCGGTCCCCCCGGGTCTCGGCCAGCGAGACCGGGGCCTGGATCCAGGCCCCGAGGGATCCCCGACAGGCCCCGGCAGCCACCGAGGCGACCGTCACCCGGTGGCCGCTGGCCTCGAACCGGGCCTTCGGGACCAGGGCCTCCTCGTCCCGAAATCCCCGGGGGGCCACCACCAGCAGGATCTCCGCCATCCCGATCCTCGCCTCCTCACGGGAACCAGGGAGGATTCCGCAACAGGTCCCCCAGCAGGTAGAGGGACCCGGTGACCAGCACGCTGCCCCGGGGACCCGCCCGGACCATTGCCTGCCGGACCGCCTCCCGGGCGTCCAGGACGACCTCCACCGGCGTCGTGGGCCCGGCGATCCGCCGGACCGTCACCGCCAGGTCCTCCGGGTCTGCCAGGCCCGGAATGGACGTCTCGATCACGGCATCCATCGCCGGAACGAGTCGTCGGAGCACGCCGGAGACGTCCTTCTCCGGTCGGCTGCCATGGACCAGCACCCGGGGTCCCGGCATGGCCGCTTCCCCGATGGCCTCCCGCAGGGCCTCGGCCCCGGCGGGGTTGTGGCAGCCGTCCAGCACCACCATCGGGCGCTCCCGGACCCGCTGGAAGCGCCCGGGCCACCAGGCCGTCCCCAGCCCCACCCGGATGGCCGCGTCGCCCACGGGAAACCCCGCCGGACCCAGGGCCTCGGCGGCTGCGACGGCCATCGCCGCGTTGGCTGCCTGGAAGGGACCCGCGAGGGCCAGGTGCAGATTCCGAACCACCCGTTGGGGGCTGTGGTAGTCCCACTGGCGATCGGCCCCCCGGACCATGTCGAAATCGACCCCCAGGCGCCGGACCGAGGCCCCCAGGCGCCGCATCGCGGGCCGGGCGACCTCCCGAAACAGGTCATCCCCGATGCCGGTCAGCAGCACCCGGCCCTTCCGGGCGACTCCCAGTTTCTCCCGGAGAATGTGCGCCTCGGTGGGTCCGAGCCACTGGGTATGGTCCAGGGCCACGTTGGTCAGGATGCTGACGGTAGGATCGCAGACGTTCGTGCTGTCCCAGCGCCCTCCCATCCCCACCTCGATCACGCCGATGTCCACCCGGGCCCGGGCGAAGGCCAGGAACCCGATGGCCGTGAGGGCCTCGAAGAAGGTCACCCCGAGGGCCCGCCCCGAGCCTTCCATCGCCTCCCGGACCTCCTGGGCCAGGGACTCGAAGCGGTCCGCATCGATGGGCAGCCCGTCCAGGGCAACCCGCTCCCGGGGATGGGTCAGGTGGGGAGAGGTGAACCGCCCGGTCCGGTATCCGGCAGCCCGGAGAATGGCCTCCAGGAAGGCCGTGGTGGACCCCTTGCCGTTGGTGCCGGTGACCAGCACTGCTGGAAAGGCCCGCTCCGGGTGCCCCAGGCGCTCCATCAGGACCCGGATCCGCGACAGGCCCGGGCGGATGCCCGTGCGCTGGAGGCCCCGGAGGGCCGGGAGCAGGTCCGAGTCGTCCATCGGTTCCTCGTCTGGCCCGATCCGGGCCTCAGTCCAGGAAGGTTCGCAGTTTCTTGGATCGGGAGGGATGGCGGAGTTTCCGGAGGGCCTTCGCCTCGATCTGCCGGATGCGCTCCCGGGTGACCTTGAACTCCTGCCCCACCTCCTCCAGCGTGTGGTCGCACTTCTCGCCGATGCCGAACCGCATCCGGAGGACCTTCTCCTCGCGGGTGTTGAGGCCGCAGAGCACCTTGCGCATCTGCTCCGAGAGGTTCGCCCGGACCACGCTGTCCGAGGGGCTCGGGGTCTTCTTGTCCTCGATGAAGTCCCCGAGGTGGCTGTCCTCCTCCTCGCCGAGGGGGGTCTCCAGGGAGATCGGCTCCCGGGCGATCTTCATGACCTTGCGGACCTTGTCGAGGGGGATCTCCATCCGGATCGAGACCTCCTCGGGGGTCGGCTCCCGGCCCAGTTCCTGCACCAGCATGCGGCTGGTCCGGATCAGCTTGTTGATCGTCTCGATCATGTGGACGGGAATCCGGATGGTCCGGGCCTGGTCCGCAATGGCCCGGGTGATGGCCTGGCGGATCCACCAGGTGGCGTAGGTGCTGAACTTGTAGCCCCGACGCCACTCGAACTTCTCCACCGCCTTCATGAGGCCGATGTTGCCCTCCTGGATCAGGTCCAGGAACTGGAGGCCCCGGTTCGTGTACTTCTTCGCGATGGACACCACCAGCCGGAGGTTCGCCTCGACCAGTTCGCACTTGGCCCGATCGGCCCGGGCCTCGGCGGCGACGATGCCGCAGTAGGTCTCCCGGACCTGGGCCGCCGTGAGGTGGGCCCGCTCCTCGTGCCGGCGGATGCTCTTGCGGGCGTTCTGGACCTGGCGTTCCAGGCTCTCCAACTGGTCCAGCGTGAACACCGGGCCCTCTGGAAGGCTCGCGGTCCGATCCGGCGAGATCCGGGCCTCCCGGAGCAGCCGGCGCAGGTTCGCCAGGTTGCCCCCGACGGCCCGTTCCACCTCGGCGATGTGGGCCTCCTGGGTCTCGATCTCCCGCTTCACTTCCTTCAACTTGTTCACGATCGAGGCGATGAAGGCCCGGTTCAGGCGCAGGTCGATCAGCGTCTTTCGGAGTCGGTTCTCCTGGTCCGTCAACTGCTGTTCCAGTTCCTGCCGCTGCCGGGGCGATCGGTTCGCGGCCTGGAGGCGCTGCCGCGTCTTGTGAATGGCCCGGTCCAGTTCCCGGGCCTGCTCCAGCAGGTCCAGCACGCGCTTCCGGGTGGTCGCCTCGGCGTCCACCGTCTCTTCCTCTTCGTCGAGGTCCTTCACGAGGGTCTTCAGGTTCACCTGGTCCCGGCGGATCCGGTCCTCCAGGGCGAGGATCTCCTCGATGGCGATCTCGGTCTTCATGATCAGGTCGAAGACCTCCATCTCGCCGTCCTCGATCCGGCGGGCGATCTCGACCTCCCCCTCCCGGGTCAGCAGGGGGACCTCTCCCATGCGCCGGAGGTACATCCGCACCGGGTCGTTCGAACGACCGTAGAGGTCGCCGCCGTCGTCGTCGTCGCGAGGCCGGGTCGACCCGACGGCAGGCTTCGGGGGACGGGGCTGGGGACCATCCTCTGCGTCCACGTCGTGGGACCTCAACTGGGTCAGCATCTCCTCCATCTCTTCCGGGGACGCCGCATCCCGAATCACCGCGTCGTTGAAGTCGTCCATCGTCTCGTCCCTCCCCGTTCCGTGCCTCGGTCGAAGAATCCCCCGGCGGATGCCCGTGCCGCCGGCCGAGTCATCCCGTCCCCGCCACCGAGGGCGGTCCGGCGCCCCCGGCCAGAGGCCCCTTCGACGGAGCCGTCTGCAGGGATCGCCGCAGTTCCATCACCTGTCTCCAGAGGTCCAGGTGCTGCTTCTGGAGGGTCGCGACCTCCTCGAGCCGCCCGCTCTCCCCGGCGAGTCGGATGCGGGCCTCGACGTCCCGGGCCTCCCGTTCCAACGCCGCCACCTGGAGCAGCGCCACGATCTCCCGGAACTCCTGGTCGGGATCCGCCGGCCGGGCGCTCGAGGAGACGTCGCGGGAGATCTGCTGGACCAGCGGCCCCCCGTCGGTCGCCGACCTCACCAGCACGTCGGCGGGGTCCTCTCCCTCGAGGGAGGCCTTCACGAGCACCTGGAAGACCTGCCGGGCCGCCGGACTGCCCAGCAGGGACCGCACGGGATCGGCAGAGGACGCCAGCATCTGCGCCAGCAGGTCCGGACACAGGGCCACCAGGGTCAAAAAGCGCCTCTCGACCCCCGGACAGGTGTCCCCCTGGCCAGGATGATCCGACGCCCGGGCCGGCGCCCGGACCATGCGGACGACCTCCCGAACATCCACCTCCAGGGCCTGGGCCAGTTCCTCGAGGTACCGCCTGTGCCGGAAGGGGTCCTGTTCGGCCGACAGGACCTCCCGGGCACTCTCGATCACCTTCCGTTTCCCGTGGGGAGTCGCCCCGAACCGGGTCGTCAGGCCCCGGAACCACCAGGAGACCATCGGCCGGGCCTGATCCACCAGCGCCTCGATCCCGGCCCCGCCGACCTTGCGGACCAGCGTGTCCGGGTCCTCCCCGGCGGGAGTCGCGACGACGAACCCCTCGACCCCCTCGGCAAGCAACAACGGGATCGCCCGCTCGGTGGCCTTCCGACCGGCCTCGTCGCCATCGAAGAACAGCACCACCGTGTCCGCAAAGCGGCGAACCAGGCGCAACTGGGGGACGGTCAGGGCGGTTCCCAGGGGCGCCACCACGTTCTGGACCCCTGCCGATACCAGCGAGAGGACGTCGAAATTTCCCTCAACCAGCACGGCCCGGTGCTTCTGACGGATCGGCATCCGGGCCTGATGGAGCCCGAAGACGCTCTCGCCCTTCACGTAGATCGGGGATTCCGGGCTGTTCACGTACTTGGGGGCATCGGGATCGGGACGGATCAGGCGGGCGCTGAAGGCGATGGGAACCCCCTCGAGGTTCCGGACGGGGCACACGAGACGCTCCCGGAATCGTTCGTAGGCGCCGCCCGGCGACCGGGTCAGCAGCCCCCCCGCCTCGGCCAGTTCCAGGGGGATGCCGTGGCGTCCCAGCCAGTCGGCCAGGGCCCCAGGGCGGCCCCCGAAGCCCAGTCCGAAGCGCTCCGTGACCTCCGGGGGGATGCCCCGGGCCTCCAGGTAGCGCCGGGCCTCCTCCCCCTCGGGGGATCGGAGGGCCTCCGTGAAGAACTGCTGGGCCACCTGAATCACGTGGACCAGGTCGGCCCGCTCCCTGGACCGGGCGTCCTCCCGGGGGTCCCGAAGGGCCTCCTCGGAGAGCGTGATCCCCGCCCGGCGGGCCAGCGAGACGATGGCCTCGGACCGGCTGAGCCCCTGGACCTCCATCAGGAAGGTCATCGCGTTGCCGCCGGCATGGCAGCCAAAGCAGTAGTACACCCCCTTCTCGGGGTTCACCGAGAAGGAGGGCGTCTTCTCGCTGTGGAAGGGACACAGGCCCCACCAGGTCCGTCCCCGCTTCTTCAGGGAGACGTACTCCTGCACCACTTCCAGCAGGTGGACTCTCTCAAGAATTTCCTTGACGTTGGGTCCCGGCGAACGCAACAACGGCCCTCGCGCAGACAAAGGGCAAAGTATTATAGGGAGGAAATCGTGGAATGCAAACCCGTTCATTGGGCGCCGCCAGCGCCTGCCCGGACCACGCCGGAATCCGGGAGCCGGCCGACTCCGGTCTGGACCGCCGACCGAGAGTCTGGCAGCATTGCCCCGGGGATGATTGCGCCGTGGCGGAATCGTCTCCCGCCCACATGGGCGGACCGCTGGAGCGTCGTGGCAACGGACCGCGAGCGACGCGCAGGGAATGGGACGCGCCGCGACTCGTGCGCGGCGCGGGGGGAGGGGCGAAGCCCTTCCCCGCTGTCAGGGGCCAGGATCGCATGCCCGATCGCCGCCGCCTCAACGTCGTGATCGCCGGCCCCGGGGAGACCGGGGAGTACCTCGCCAGGCGCCTCGTCGACGAGGACCATGACGTGACGATGCTGGACGTCTCCTCGGAACGACTGGCGGATCTGGAGGCCCGCCTGGAGGTCCGGACCTGTCTGGGCCATGGGGGATCCACCGAGGCCCTCCGGAGGGCCGGGGTGACCGCCGCGGATGTCTTCGTCGCGACCAGCAATCGCGACGACGTGAACCTCGTGTCGGCCCTGAAGGCCCGGCAACTGGGGGCCCGGTGGACGGCCGCCCTGGTGGAGGACGTCGAGGTCTTCGACGAACCGACGGGGTTCTACCCCGACTTCCTGGGCATCGACCGGGTGATGAACACGCGCTTCCTGATTGCCCGGGAGATCGCGAAGTTGATCCGGACCCGGGGGATCCTGGCCATCGACGACATCGCCGAAAACCATGCCGAGGTGGTCCAGTTCCAGGTCGCGGGAGAGACCGGGTGGACCGGCCGTCCGCTGTCCGAGCGGCTCTTCCCGGAGGAGTGCCTGCTGGTCGCCCTCCGGCGCCAGGGGGAACTGCGAATCCCCCAGGGACCGGACGCGGTGCTGCCCGGGGACGAGGTCCTCGCGGTCGGGACCCCAGAGGCCCTCGCGGTGCTGGAGGAGCGCCTGGGGCATCCGGTCCGATCCCGCCCCCGATGCCTCGTGATGGGCGGCGGCACGGTGGGGCTCGTCCTCTGCCGCCACCTGGAGCAGGTCGCCGAGTCCCTGGTGCTGATTGAACGGGAGCCGGAACGCTGCCAGGTCCTGGCCCGGGAACTGCCGCGAACCACGGTGCTGCTCGGGGATGGGACCGACATCGAACTGCTCCGGGAGGAGGCCGTCGGATCCCTGGACGTCTTCGCCGCCGTCTCCGGAGAGGACGAACGGAACATCATCGCGGCCCGGCTGGCCCGGGAGATGGGTGCCCGCCGGGCCATCGCCCTGGTCTCCCGCCCGGCCTACGTCGAGGTCTGCCAGCACCTGGGACTGGAGGTCGCCGTGAGCCCCCGGGTGCTGGTCGCCCGGGAGGTGCTCCGGATGGTCGTCACCTCGGGACTCGTGGAGACGAGCCCGGTGATGGGCGGCGCTGCGGAACTGATGGAGGCCGTCGTCTCGGACCGTTCCCGGGTGGCGAGGCGAACCCTCCGGGAGGCGAACCTCCCGCGGGGAGTCGTGGTGGCCGGCCTCGTCGATTCCTCCCACCGCTTTCGGATCCCCCACGGCGACTCGGTACTGGAGCCGGGCTTCCGGGCCATCCTGTTCGGGCGTCCCACGGTCCGCACCCAGATCCAGGTCCTCTTCCGGGGATAGACGATGCAGGGCCGGGCAATCCTCCGGAGCCTCGGGTCCCTCTGGGTGGTCATCGCCATCGCTCAGGGGACCTCCCTGGTCCCCGCCCTGTGGTTCCGAGAGTGGACGCTGGTGGTCCCGCTGCTGGCCTCGACGGCCCTCTCGGCGGCCTGCGGCCTGGGTACCCGGTTCCTGGGGCCCCTCGACCCCCGCACCCTGGGACGGCGGGAGGCCTTCGCCGTCGTGGCGCTGGGCTGGGTCAGCGTCAGCCTGCTGGGGGCCGTCCCCTACGTGCTGAGCGGGGCACTGCCCAGCCCGGTGGACGCGTTCTTCGAGTCGGTGTCGGGGTTCACGACCACCGGGTCCAGCGTGGTGGCCGAGCCCGAGTCCCTTCCCCGAGCGCTGCTCTATTGGCGGGCCCTGACCCAGTGGCTCGGGGGCATGGGAATCATCGTGCTCTTCCTGGCGGTGTTCACCCAGTTGGGCATCGGGGCTCGCTTCCTGTTCCACTCGGAGGTCCCGGGGCCCCTGAAGGAGACCCTGACGCCCCACGTCCGGGACACCTCGGCGGCCCTGTGGCGCATCTACGGTGCCATGACCCTGGCCCAGACGGTGCTCCTGTGGGTCTCGGGAATGGACCTCTTCGACGCCCTGCTCCATGCCTTCACGACCCTCTCGACGGGGGGGTTCTCCACCCGGGCGGCCAGCCTGGCCCACTGGAACGGCACCGCCGCCCCGCTGATCACGCTGGTCTTCATGGTGCTGGCGGGGCTCAACTTCTCCCTCTACCAGCACCTGACCCACGGCCATGCACGACCGCTGATCCGGGACCGAGAGACCCGGCTCTACCTGGCGCTGCTGGCCATCGCGACCCTGCTGGTGGCCATCGACATCCGGTCCCTGTGTTCGGGGGTTGGAGAGGCCCTGTTCCAGGCGGCGTTCCAGGTCGCCTCCCTGATGACGACCACCGGTTTCGTGACCGACGACTTCGACCGGTATCCGGACTTCTCGCGGATCCTGCTCGTGGTGCTGATGATGGTGGGAGCCAGCGCCGGGTCCACGGCCGGGGGCATCAAGGTGGTGCGGCTGCTGCTGCTGGCCCGCCTGGCCCACCGGTCCCTCTATCGGCTGGTCCGGCCCCAGGTGGTGATGCCGATCCGGATCGGCGACCGGGTCGTGCCGGAGACCGCAGTGATGGAGGTGTCGGGGTTCTTCGTGATCTACCTGACGGTCTTCGCCGTGGCGGCCCTCTACGTGGCCGGGCGGGGAATCGACGCCGCAACGGCCCTCTCGAGCGTCGCCGCGACGCTCGGCAACATCGGCCCGGGCCTGGCCCAGGTGGGGGCAATCCGACATTACGGAGACCTCCCGGCGGACGTGAAGACCCTGCTCTCGCTGCTGATGCTGCTGGGCCGACTGGAACTGATGACCCCGCTCGCCCTGCTGCTCCCGGTGACCTGGCGGCGCTGATCCCCCGGGAACCGCCCCGGGCCAGTTCGCGGTTTTTCTGGGATACTGGAAGGGTCTCTCCCTGAGAGAGCCACGATGCGTTCCCCCTTCTCCTCGGGCTCCGTCCGCCGGCCGTCCCGGTCCTGCCGGTGGTGGGTCCTCCTGCTGGTGGCCACCGGGTCCTGCCGAAATCCCGTCACCCCTCTGTCCGACGGCCCGCCGGGACAGGCCGACACCGGGCCGGACCCCGCCCCCGAGGTCCGGGAGGACCCCGGGAAGGCCCGGGAGGACCTCCCCCGGGAGGCCACCGGGACCGTCGAGGAGGCCTCCGACGCCCTCCCGGCCGACCCCGGGGAAGCCCCCGACACCCCGGAGGTCCCGGTCGCCACGGACCCCGGCGGGGCCCCGGACCCGGGCAATCCGGCCCCCTGCCCCGACGGGACCCCTCGGATGGCCTTCCAGCCGGCGGAGGATCGGCCCCAGTGGTTCGCCACGGCCGCCGACCTGGTGATCCCGACCACCACGGGTCCGAGGCGCCTGGCCGACCTCTGGACCGGGTGCGGGAGCCTGCTGTTCGTCCCCGACAGGCCACGTCAGAACACTGGCTGGCCCGACACCCTGTTCCAGTACGACGTGAACCTGCTGCTTCATCGCCTCCCCTCGTCGGCCCAGGTCCTGCTGCTGTCGATCCAGGACGACGCCGAGGCCCGCCGGCAGACCCTCGACCGGCTCCAGGGGGCCATCGACGCCTACCTGGAGGGCCTTCAGGGCCCGGAGGCCGAGGACCTGCGCGGGAGGATTCACCTGGTCACCGAGGCGGGAGGCGACCTGCCCGGCTGGCTCGGGGCCCTGATCCGGTCCCCGGGGTGGGGCGTGGCCGTCGATCGTTTCCAACGCATCCGCTTCCTCGGGTCCTTCGCCGACCCCTCCCGCTACGACCCCTCCCGTCAGTGGTTCGGGCCGAACCTCGCCATGGTGGCCAACGAGGCCCGCTACTACGACTTCGAGGCCCGCCGGGAGGCGGACCTCCAGGGGCGTCCCGCCCGGGTGATCCCGGTCTTCCAGGGGCAGGTCCTGGCGGACCCCCAGTGGGCCGGCGTCCAGGGCATCGCGGAGGTCGCGCTCCCCGACGCCTTGACGATGGCGGCGATGGACACGCTGGAAGCGGACCTGACGCTCGACTGCGACGGGAACGGCGAGTACGGGACCTGTCCCCCCTGGGACTACCTGGTCCACCTGCGCCTCTGCGACCGGGAGGACCCGGACCGATGCGAAATGGAGATCGGGCGCTGGGTGACCACCTACCACCGATGGGGACGCTGGGTCCATGACCTCTCGCCGCTGATTCCCCTGATCCGGGACGGCGGTACCCGGCGACTGGCGTTCTATACCCAGCAGCCGTACCGGGTGACCCTGTCCCTCCGGATCCGGGACTCGGGAAAGGCCACCCGGCCCGTGGAGGCCCGCTTCCTGTTCGAGGGCGGTCCCTTCGACCCGTCCTACAACGACCGGCACCCGCCCCGGGTCGAGGCCATCCCGCCCGAGGCGGCCCGGGTGCTGCTGGCCTTCGCGGTCACCGGACATGGCGGCGTCGAACCGGGGAACTGCGCCGAGTTCTGCCGGACGGAACACCACTTCACGGTCAACGGCCACGACCACGAGGTGTCGTTCCCCGAGGCGGGCAGCTCGTTCGGCTGCATGGACGAGGTGGACCAGGGCACGGTCCCGAACCAGTACGGCACCTGGTGGCATGGCCGGAACGGCTGGTGCCCCGGGCGCGAGGTGCCCTTGCGGACGCTGGACGTCACCGCCGACGTGACCCCCGGGACCGACGCGGTCTTCGAGTACCGCAGCCTTTACCAGGGCCAGCCGTACCCGGGGACCGGGGCCGCCCTGGTGCTGTCTTCGTGGCTGGTCGTCGAGGTTCCCCGGCAGGGCCCGCCGGGGTCCTGACCGTCCCCGGGGCCGGTCCGGCGGCCCGCGCCCCCCTTGGCAGGACCTCGGGAAACGTGGTTCCATCGCGCAGGCGCCCAGGGACGGGAGGATCGGCATGTGGGAGGCCTACCGGACAGCAGCGATGGATCACCCCTTCTGGATGGCGGCCCTGCAGTTCGCGGTGCTGGGGACGCTGGGGGAGGTCCTCTCGGCCCGGATCCGCCAGGGGGCCTTCGGTCCCGGGATCCGACCCACCCGCCTGGGCCTCAAGGCCCTGGGCTGGGCCCTGCTGGGGATCTACATCAAGGGGATGTTCCTGGTGGCCGGGGCGGGAGTCCGGGAACTGGCGGCCCACGGAGTCCTTCCGGCCTTCGTGGCGGAGGAGGCCCTGGGCCCCGGCCCGCTCCTGGTCCAGGCCCTCAGCGCCTCGGTGCTCATGAACGTGATGCTGGGACCCTCGATGGTGCTGCTGCACCGCCTCTGGGACAACGGGCTGGACCGGATGCTGGGGCTGGTCCCGGCAGGATGGAAGGGCATCGACCAGGCCCTCTGGACGCTGGTGTGGCTCTGGATCCCGCTGCACACCTTCACCTTTACCCAGCCCCGGGAGGTCCGGGTGGGGATCGCGGCGGTGCTTTCGCTGCTGCTGGGGGTCGTGATGGGATGGACCGGTCGGCGCCGCCCCGATGCCGCAGGAGGGTAGGACGTTGGATGCCGGGACCCGTCGGATGCTGGCGGTCACCGGGTCGGCGGCACTGGCGATGCTGGCCCTGGGCCTGCTGTCGATGCCGGACCACCTGGCCGGCTGGGACCCCATCCAGTTTGCCCTGGGCATCGAGCGATTCGACCTGACGATGCACCGGCCCCATCCCCCAGGCTACCTGGGACATCTGGGGCTGGGAGGCCTGCTGACGGGGCTGGGGCTGACCCCGGACCGGGCCATCCTCTGGGCCAGCCTGCTGGAGTCCGTCGGGGCCGTGCTGGTCCTGGGGCTGTTGGGCCGGCGCCTCGGAGGTCCCGGGGTGGGCATGGCCGCCTCCTGGCTCCTGGCCACCCACCCCCTCCTGCTGCAGCAGGCCGTCTCGGGGGAGGTCTATCCCGCCGAGGCCCTGCTGGCAACCGGCCTGGTGCTGGCGGGGGTCTCTCTGGACCGGACCTCGAGACGGCTCCAGGTCGCGGCCTTCTGCCTGCTGCTGGGTCTTACGGGCGGGGTCCGTCAGAGCCTTCCCCTCTTCCTGGCCCCCTTCGCCCTGTGGCGCCTGTGGACCGCCCGGGGGTCCACCGGGCGAGAGGCGGCCCTCCGCCTTGGCATCGCCCTGGGGTCCGGGGCCTTGGGGATCGCCCTGTGGCTGGTGCCCCTGGCAGCCCTGTCGGGGGGGATCGGGTCCCTCTCCCGGGCCTTCGGGCGCCAGTTCTTTGAGGTCTTTGGCCGGGCCTACTCACCGCTGCTGGGAGCATCATCCGGGGCCTTTCACGCGAACCTCCAGGGCCTCTGGCGCTTCCTGGTCCAGGTCCTGTCCCTGGGAGGCGCCCTGGGGCTCCTGCTGGTCCCGCTGGCCTTCGTCCGCCGCCAGCCCATGTCGGAGTCCTCGGCGTTCCGGACCACGGCGCTGGCCTGGGCGCTGCCGCCGCTGCTCTGGTTTTCCCTGTTGTTCATCTACAAGGCAGGCCACGCGCTGCTTCTCGCTCCCCTGGCGATGCTGCTGGCGGCCCGAGTCCTCCAGGGGACGCGACCCTCCCGGGCCCCGATGCGGGACTGGTGGGTGCCAGGACTCACGGCCCTCGTGGCGGTGGGCCAAGTCGGGTGGTTCCTGGCCCCGCCGGCGGCCTGGACCCGGGTCACGGGCGACGCGGGGCTGCCGGGCATCTGGTACGGCGACCGGGAGACCGAGGCCTTCACGGGTCTGGTCCGGGACCTGGGGAAGGGAGACCCGGAGGGAGTCCTGGTGGTGACTCGGGACGGCCGATTCTCCTTCCGCCGGGCGATGTGGCACCTGCCCGAGACCCCGGTCCAGTGGTGGATGGACCGGGACAGCACGGGGGTCCCGATGCCGGGGGTCCAGGTCTGCGAGGCCCGCCACCACGAGGTCCGGTGCGTCCCGGGCCCGGGCTTCTGGCAGGACGGCCCATTGCCGCAGCGGATGGAGATTCCCCTGGCGGAAGGCGCCCATGACGTGGTCTGGTTCGTGGACCCCCTGGGGCCCATGGCCCGGGTGCTCGACGGCCTGCCCGGCACCGCCCGGGAACGGGTCCCCGGAACTCCCTTCGAGTGCTGGCGGACCCGCCTGTCCCCGGGCCCCCTGGCGCTGGACGCGGGCCCCTATCGCCTGGTCCGGGATCTCGGGACCCCTGACGGTGGGACCCCCATCGGCCCTCCAGGAGGTCCGTGATAGGATGGGCGCCACGGGGAGGTCCCGGGTCGTCACATCCTGCCGAGGAGGCGTGTCATGGACTGCAAGGACAAGGTGGCCGTGATCACCGGAGGGGCTTCGGGCATCGGGCTCGCGATGGCCAGGACGTTTGCCGGGAAGGGCGCGAAGGTCGTCATCGCCGACATCCAGCAGGGAGCCCTGGACGAGGCCGTGGCGGGGCTGCAGGCCCAGGGATTCCAGGCCCTGGGCGTGACCTGCGACGTGCGGTCCGAGGAGCAGGTCGCGGCACTGATGGACCGGGCGGTGGCGACCTTCGGGGGCCTGGACATCTGCGTGGCCAATGCGGGCATCCTCCGGGACGGCCTGCTGCTGAAGGTGGACAAGGAGACCCGCAAGGTCGTCAGCAAGATGCCCCTGGACCAGTGGCAGAGCGTGATCGACGTGAACCTGACGGGGGTCTTCCTGACGGGCCGGGAGGCGGCGGCACGGATGGTGGACCTGGGGCGCGGCGGGGTCCTGATCCTGCTGAGTTCCATCAGCCGGGCAGGCAACTTCGGTCAAACCAACTACTCGGCGGCGAAGGCCGGCGTGGTGGCGATGACGGTCGCCTGGTCGAAGGAACTGGCCCGCTTTGGGATCCGGGTCAACGCCATCGCCCCGGGTTTCATCGAGACGCCGATGGTGATGAAGGACATGAAGCCCGAGGCCCTGGAGCGCTTCAAGGCCACGATCCCGGTGGGCCGGCTGGGCCGCCCGGAGGAGATCGCCCAGGCGGCGGCCTTCCTGGTCGAGTGCGACCTCTGCACCGGGTCCACGGTGGACGTCACCGGAGGGATCCGCCTCTGACGCCTGGATTTCGGAAAAATCCTACGGGAACCATGGGTTGGTGTCGGTAAATCGGTGACGGTCCCCGGGGGAGGTGGCCATGGAAGGGAGGGTGCGGGAGGCCGATGGCGCCCCCTCCCTGTGGCCCGACACACCGGTGGTGCGGCGGGTCTGCGGGGCCCTGGCGGGAGTGGCGGCCCTCTGGGCCGTGGTGCTGCACGCCACGGGCCCCGTGCTCCCCTACGATGACGCCTACATCACGTTCCGGTATGCGGACCATCTCGCCGAGGGCCTGGGCCCGGTCTACAACGAAGGGGAACGGGTCTTCGGGTCCTCGAGCCCCCTCTACGTGGCCTGGCTGGCCCTCGGAAAGACCCTCCTGCCCGGGGTCCCGACACCGGACCTGGCGGTCCGGGGCAACCTCCTGTGGCTGCTGGCCGCAGGGGCGGCTCTCCTCTGGCTGGTCCGCGTCGCCACGGGGAATGGGGCCCTCGGGGCCTTCGGAGCGGCGGTCTTCCTGCTGAACCCCCAGGTGGTGGCCGTCTCCCTCGGGGGCATGGAGACGCTGGCCTTCGTCACCCTGGCGATGGCCACCCTGGCGGCGGGTATCCGGGGCCGGGCGGCCATCGCCGGATCCCTGGCGGGACTGGCCCTGCTGGCCCGACCCGAGGCCCTGATCCTCCCGGTGGCGATCCTGCCCGGTCTGGTCCTTCGGGGCCGCCGCCCCCTGCTGGTGGCGGCCCTGGCCTGGGCGGCCGTGGCGGCCCTGTGGGTCCTGCCGGCCACCGCCTGGTTCGGCACGCCGATCCCCCACTCGGTGCTGGCGAAGGCCCGCCCCCTCTACCCCCTGCCGCCCCTGGGGTCCCTGTCGCTGTTCTCCTGGTGGACGGGGCGGTGGGCCTTCGGGGGCCTCGGGGAGTCCCTGGGGCACCTCCGGACGCTGCCCGTGATCCTGCTCTCCATCGGCGCCACGGTGCCCTGGCTGGCCCGGTCACCGGGCCGGGACCGGCGGGGCTGGGCCATCCCCGTGGCCTGGTTCGCAATCCTCGCGTTCTATGGCCTGGGGAACCCGCTCCCCTTCGAGTGGTACTGGCCCTGCCTCTGGGTCTTCCTGCTGGTGCTGCTGGTCACGGGGCTTCCGGCCCTGGTGCCGAGGACCGTCTCCCGCCCGGGGGTCGCCGCGGCCATGACGGGCCTCGTGGGGGCCTGGCTGCTGCTGGTCACGATGGCCCCCTGGGGTCGGACCTGCGACGGGGGCCCCCCGGACCAGGACCTGCCGCCGGCCTCCCAGGTCGCCTGCGACCCCTCCCGGCTCCGGATCCTGGCCTACCGGGAGGCCGCCCGGCGGATCGCCCAGGAGGCCCTCCCGGGAGAGACCCTCTCGGGGCCGGAGATCGGCGCCCTGGGCTACGACTACCCGGGCAAGGTGCTGGACGCCTGCGGGCTCGTGAGCCCCGAGGCCCTGCCCTTCCTCCCGGTGCCCCCGGACCAGCGGGCCTCTCCGATCGACGGGGCCATCTCGACGGACTTCGTCCAGGCCCTCCGCCCGGACTGGGTGGCGTTCCTGCCGTTCTTCGCCAGGGCGAGCCTGCTCCGATCCTCCTGGTTTGAGCGGCACTACCGCCCGGCCTTTTCGGTTCCCCTGCCCACCCCCTGCTGGGGGTCCCGCGCCGTCGAGGTCTATCGACGGGTGCCCGACGAGGGACGGCCCGGGACCTGAGGCCCCGCCTGCATGCGCCTCAGGAGGGGGTCTCGCCGATCAGGCGCCGGCAGAACGACGCCCCGAGCAGGGAGGCCAGCAGGCCAAAGGTCATGGCGAGGCCCAGACGGGTCACGGGCATCACCCCCAGGGCCACCAGAGTGGCCCCGGCAGCGGCCAGGGCGAAGGCGACCGCCGCGGGCCAGCGACGGGCCGTGCCCCCCCGCTCCCAGAGGTCCCCGGACAGGAACGGTGGCAACAGCCCCGGCAGCAGGAACATCGTCGCGGAACTGGAGTCCACCTGGATGCCCGTCCAGGCCGCGGCCGCCAGGGTCAGCAGCACCCCGAAGGCCGATGTCAGCAGCGCATGCCACCGCCGAGGTCGGTGGATCCCGGTCCCGATCACCCAGAGGGCGAAGGGGGCCCAGAGGGCCGCCACGGCCCGCCAGAGCCCCTCCAGCAACCGGGACTCCACCGCCGGCTCCAGCACCGGAAAGCCGCTGATCGTGAACTCCGGTTCCCGATCGGGCCGGCCCTCTCCCTGGAGCAGGTCCCCGAACACCCCAGCGGCCCGGACCCGCAGGGGGATGGGAACCTGGCCCAGGCCCGCGAGCCACCGGTCCGTCCACCCCTCGGCCTCCCAGACGGCCCGCTGGTCCCGGACCCGGACGTCCAGCGTCTCCGCCAGGTCCTCCAGCATCGCGTCGTCCACCTCGGAGGGCCGGGAGGCGAGCCCCGCCAGGACCTTCACCAGGGCCTCCCGACGATCGGGCCGGTCCATCGTCGCGGCGATCGCGGGCCACTCCTCCTCGGCAGGCGTGAAGGGGGCCTCGCCGGAGAAGAGATACCCCTTCCAGAGTTCCAGCAGGTGGCGGCGCACCTCCTGCTCCAGGTCCGGGTCCCGTCCGGTGCCCAGGGCCTCCAGGGTCGCCTCGGTCCTCCCCTTCGGCAGCGCCACCCCGAAGACCCGGGCCAGGGCCTCCAGGCGACGGAGGGCCGCCTCGGGGCCCACCTCGGCCGACTCCTCGATGGCCCGGCGGGCCACCTCCAGGCGCCGTTGCAGGGGAAGGCCATCCCGGGGGATCCGCAGGGCCAGCATGGCCTCGTCCCGGGCGTCGGTGACCAGGGACTTCAGGTCCCGATTCCCCTCCAGGAAGAACCAGAGGTTCCCCAGTCCCTCCCGCGTCTTCGGGATGCTGGCGACCCCGGTCATCCCCTTCGCCACGAAGGCCACCACCTGGGCCACGGACCGGACGTCCCCGAAGGCCCCGCTGCCCTCCAGCAGGTCCGTGAGGCGTCCCAGGCGGCCCATCACCGCCGGGTCCCCGATGTCCCCCCGGACCGAGACCTGCAAGAGGTCCGCGCCGCCGAAATGCCGGTCGAAGAACTGCAGGGACCTCCCCACCTCGTCCCCGGACCGGAAGAGGTCCCGGAGGCCCACCGCGAAGTGCACCCGCCGGGACTCGAAGGCGGAAAGGCCCGTGAGGGCCACGAGCACCGCCAGCAGGGCCAGGCGACCCAGCACGGGCCACCGGAGCAGCCGGGGAGGCTCCTCGCGGCGCCGCACCCGGAGCAGGACCGGCCAGACCGCCATCACCCCGAAGAGCCCCACGGCCCCGATCCCCACGAGCAACGACTCCCCGAACCGGGCCAGGTAGGGCAGGGACCGGGGCGCCGCCCGGTTGGTGACGGCCAGCACCGCGACACCCAGCGCCGCCAGCCCGAGCGGCATCCAGAGGTCCCGCCAGGGGAGCCTCGTGGCGCCCGTGAGCCGCCGCTCCATGAGTCGGCCATAGACCAGCGCCGCCATCACCACCAGCAGCAGGGCCCCGTTCAGCACGGTCATCGTGACCGGCATCCCCAGCACCCGCAGCAGCCCGAGCCACCACAGCAGAGGCATCGCCGAGAAGCCCAGCACCATCAGCCCGATCCAGGGCCGCCGCAGCGTCACCCAAAGCACCAGGAAGAGGACCGCGGCGAAGAGGGGCGCCACCCACGGCAGGGACCGGAGGACCTGCCGGGAGACCCAGTTCGACACGAAGGGCGCCCCGTAGTACACCGCCTGCATGGGTCCCCGCTCGGCCTCGACCAGGTCCATCACCAGCGCCGCGATGGCCGCCGGGTCCTTCCGGGAGTCCATCTGGATCAGCACCATGTAGGCCTGGAGGTCCCGGCTCACGAGCGCCCCGGGGACCTGGACGTCGGCCAGGATCCGCTGCCCCAGGGCCTCCAGGTCGGCCTCCGTCCGGGGAATCGCGGGGATCATCATCTCGGCGTTGAGGGTCCCCTCCTCCTCCCGGAGGGTCTCCACGTTGGTGACGCTCCGGACGAAGAGGATGCCGTCGGACTTCTTCTCCGCCAGGAGGTCCGTGATGCGGGCCAGCCGGGCCAGGCCGTCGGTGGACATCCGGGGCCCCGGCTCCTCCAGGCCCACCATCACGGTGTCGAAGCCCTGGAACTTCCGAGTCATGTCCTTCCAGAAGGCCACCTCCGGGCAGTCCGGCGGCAGATAGCCCGTCGGGTCCGCGTCGGGGACGATGCCCGGGATGAAGATCATCGCGGCGATGGTCAGCGCCATCGCCGTCGCCTCGGTCCATCGGGCCCAGGCGGGGAGCGGGGCGTCCTGCATGGGACCTCCTGGGATTCAGCGGGTCGGTGCCCCGTCGAAGGCGGCCTCTCCAAGGGCCATCAGCACGTCGCAGTCCACCGGCGAGACCCGGCGGAAGACGAAGAGGCTCCCGTCCTGAGGAGTGATGGGCGTATCGGCCTTCAAGGCCGACGGATCGGCCCCCACCGCCTGCTCCTCGATGGTGTAGGTCAGGGGCCCGACGATCCAGAGGCCATCCCCCGAGACGGCGGTCTCCGGGAAGGTGAATCGGACCCGCCGCACCAGATACCGGCGGCCCGCCACCGGCGACAGGACCTCCATCGTGACGCCCGGGTAGCCGTCCTGATCGGTATCCTCCACCCGGGGGTCGGTGCCGGTCTTCGGCAGCGGCGAGACGGCATCCTCGGGGTCCACGAGCCCCCACGTCCAGATCACCGACTTGGCCTTCAGGGTCCCCCCTTCGATCGCCAGCCGGATCGGCCGGCGGTCCCGGAGGGCCTGGGCCGTCCCGTCGGGCATCCGGGTCACGAAGTCGTTGTCCGGGTCCTCGTCGTGGACCACCGGCACCTCCGTGCACAGGCGCCAGGTGAGGGTGCCCCCGGTGGCGGTCCCCACCAGCCAGTCGGTGGTCGTGATGGGCCAGGGAGAGAAGAGCGGCGTGATCTCCCCCTGCTGCACGATCCGGCCCACCCAGGTCCCCTCCAGGCTGCCCGTCGAGACCTCCCCTGGAGACAGGTCCGTCCCGACCCCGAGGTCCCGGTCGCCTTCGTCCGGGACGGCATCGGCCGGCGGCCCGCCCTCCCGACCCGGGTCGGTGGGCAGCTCGACGCCGCTGTCCTTCGCCCCGGCATCCGGGTGATAGAGTTCCTGGAGCCGGGCCCCCCCGTCGGCCTCCCAGCCGCACCCGATCCACCCCGTCATCGCCAGCAGGATCACGAGTCGTCGCATCTTGCATCCCCCGAGGACCGGCGCCGGATGGACGCCGTGAGATCCGTCAGAAGGTCACCTTGCCCTTGAAGAAGGCCACGTTGCGTCCCGCCGCCTTCTGGCCGAACCGGGACTTCGAGGCGTAGTCCAGGCTGTCCTTCGGCTCGGTGCTCCCGGCGAAGTGCATGTAGCCCCCCACCAGTTCCACGCCCGGGACCACCACCCAGGTCAGTTGAGGATAGACCACCGCCGAGAGGTCATCGCAGTTGAGGGCCCCGGCCAGCCGCAGTTGCAGTTCCCCGTCCAGGAACTTCGACTCGGCGGCGAAGACGAAGTAGTTGTGCAGCCCGAAGCGGTCGTTGAACTCGTCGAAGAAGCCCCGGACATACTGGAGATTCAGATAGATCCAGTCCCCGTAGGACCAGTCGAGGCCTGCCGTGGCCTTCAGGAAGGGCGTCGCCGGGACGTTGACGTTGCGGTGCTGCAGGATGTTGCTGCCGTCCAGAAAGGCCTCGAGGCCGAACTGGACCTTCTCGGGGAAGAAGACCCCCGCCTCGGCGAAGAAGCCCGGGACCCAGGAGTTCTCCGAGGAGTAGGAGAAGTCGATCCCGGCGACCTGCATCCGGGGGTAGTAGACCTCCGCCACGTACCGGACGTTGAACCGGTTGGGGTCCAGGGCCTCCTCGTCGGTGACGAACCGCGTTGGCGGGGGCACGAAGGCGGGGCTGACCACGTCGGCCACGGCGGTGTAGGCCACCGGGAAGGTGAAGCGGCCATAGTAGTAGGAGAGGCTGAAGTCCACCGGCCCCACGTGGAATCTGGCCCGGGCCGCCGCCTGGCTGCTGGCGATCCCGGACCCCGGCCGCACGACGCGGACCTCCGGCGTCGTGAAGTGCACCCCCGCCAGGGGATTGTCGCTCCCCTCCGAGGAGGACCCCAGTTTGTCCTTGAGGCCCAGCAGCTTCTGCTGACCCTCCGGGTCCAGCGGCGGCGCCGGGAAGTCCGTGACCTCCCCCCGGTCGTTGTAGGTCATCGCGAACCCCAGCACGGACGACGGAGGCAGGGCACTGGGCTTGAAGGTCGGCACGAACACGAACTGCAGGGTCAGCCAGTCCGCCGGGAAGAGGTCCACCTCCAGCATGTTGTTCGGGACCTTGGCGGTGTAGTCCAGCGGGTCCGAGAAGTCCCGGGCGTTCAGGTTGTCGGTGGGGTTGAACATGTCCGCGGTGCCCCAGGACTGGATCATGCGCCCGACCTTGATGTCCATGCCGGACCAGGGGAATCCCCGGACGTGGAGATAGGCCTCGGTCAACTGGAAGTCGTATGGGTCGATCCGGTTCCAGCCGATCAGTTCAGGCAACTGGGCCGACCGGTTGAACCCGAAGAAGCGCAACCGGGTGTCCACCACCGCCCGGAGGTTGTCCACCGGCTCGGCGGTCAGACGCAGGTTCACGTCGTTGCGGTTCATCTCGAACTCGTGGCCCTGGCCGGGTCGCTCGCCGCGCCAGTCGTCGGTGATGAACCGGATGTCGCTCTGGAGGCTCCCGCTCAGGGAGACCCGGTCCGCCCAGCCCTCGGCCCGGGCCCCCGACGCCCCCAGCACCAGGACCCCGATCCCCAGGCACCACAGCAGGGTCCCTCTCATCGCCCCCACTCCAGTTCCCGCTGGGTGAACATCGAGTCCTTCAGGCCCTCGTTGACCCGGAACTCCTTGATGTCGAGCCGGGTCTTGTGACCCGTTCGGGGGTCCGTGACCCAGACCACCTGATTCCGGATCAGCCCCGGCTTCCACTCCTTCGGGTCGCTGTTCTCGAAGACCTTCACCTTCTCGCCCTTCTCGTCGTAGAAGGCGTAGTAGTCCGGCTGGTAGTGCTTCTTGTGGACCTTTACGACGGCCTTGGGAAAGGGGGGCTTCACGCCGCCCGGCCGGGGCGTGCACTCGAGGGTCCAGTAGGTCTCGTCCTCGGCCACCAGCCGCGGCACGTAGGCCCGGACCCACGACGTGAAGGCCATCAGGTCGTTGGTGAAGTCCGACCCGGCGAAGGACTGGTTCATCGTGTGGGGGGCCACCCGCCGGACCTTCTTGAAGGCCGGGAGGTAGGTGTAGACCACCGAGGGGCTCTCCACCAGCGTCCCCATCCCCTTCATCTCCCCCGAGTGGAAGCGGATCAGCCGCTTCTCGCCCTTCTGGGCGATGGAGAAGTCGTAGGACTTCTGGCTCCCGTCGGTGTCCACGATCGTCATCATGGCCCGCATGTACTGGTCGTCGTAGCCATTCGTGACCTGGTCCATCCGGGCCAGGATCTCCTCGGCGGTCTGGGCCCGGGCCGACCCGGCCCCGATCAGCACCAGCACGCATCCCAGAAACAGGCGATTGCGCATCGTGCTACCTCCCTCGGCAGGTCGTCGCGTCGCGACGGCCGATTGTCCCCACGTCCCCGGAAAATCGCAACATTCTTCGGGCATTGGGAGGACCCGGGAGCGCCAGCAAGATCTGCGCCTGCCCAGGGACACGGGTTCCAATACAGCCAGAACGCTCCGTCATCACTGGGGTCTTCCAGGATCGATGCATCGGTCCCGGCGCGTGCGCCCGTGCGTTTCCGCACGCCGGACCGTGCATCTCCACACGCCCCTATTCTCCCGGGAGGCGTTGACCGATAATGAGGAGACGCCCTGACCCGGGACTCGCGGTGAGCCTGAAGAACGAAACCCAGGACCCCCGAAGAGCCGGGGAGGTCCGGATGGACGAGGTCCAGTGCTTCATCCAGGGAGCCCGCTACGAGGGCCGGGCGATCCGCCTCTCGACCCAGGAGGCCCTGGTGAACCTCCCCAGGGCCCCGCTCCCACCGCCGGGCACCCTGATCGGCATGACCTTCCCCTCCCGGAGGCGCGGTCCGTTCGGTGTCTTCCTCTACGGCCGTTCCCGGTCCGACGCCGCCGGGCCCCTCCAGGTCCGCTGGGAAAAGGCCGTGACCGCCGGGAGCCTCGAGGACCTCCAGTGGTTCCTGGCGGAGATCCTGAACATTCATGGGGCCGAGGTGGTCGAGGAGCCCTGGGGTCCCCGGCAGGAGACCCGTCGGGTCTTCCTCTTTCCGGACTCGACCGATCTGTCTCCGGCACCCGTGTCCACACCGGAGGACCCACTCGGACAGGACCTGGGCAGCCCCCCCGATGACCCGGCGACAGACTCCGGGGAGCCCCCGGACCCCCTGGAGGGCCTGGAACTGGAGGTCATCGCGCTGCAGGCCGACGGGACGCCCCTGGAGCGGGGCAGGGCCCCCTCCTCCCAGACCTCCGCTCCCGTCCCGCCGGAGGCCCCCCTGCGGGAGTTGCCGAGCCCCCTCTCGGGCCGGCTGGAGGCCGAGGGATTTGGCCTGGAGGTGGCGGTGGTGGCCCTGGGCCGATCGGCCCTCCGGGTCCGAACCGCCTTCCTCCCGATGTCCGGGGACCTTCCCCTGGGTCTCCTGTTCCGAATCCCGACCCGACGGGGCGAGGAGACGGTCCGCTGCGAGTGCCTGCTCCGAGAGTCCCGGGACCGGGACCTCCTGCTGGCGATCCGCGAGGTCCTGGAGGAGTCCTCCGCCGGGGTCCTGGAGCGCTACCTGCGCTACGTGGAGATCTCCGCCTCCCGGGGAGGATCGGGCGGCTCCGGCGCGAGACCCCGCGACCGGAACGCCGGTTGAGGCATCGTTACGCCAGCCGGTCGTAGAAACGGGCTCCAGGTCCCCGGAACCCGGGAGGACCAACGCCCCCACCCGGGGGGAGCTCGCCATCGCATTCCCGCAAGGCGAGGCCGTCATCGCCGGCCGGATCTGGCCTCCAGGCACCGGCATTGCAGAGAAGGGCCAGCGGTCCTGCACGGAGGATTGCGATGAACCGACTTCACCGAATCCTGGGACTCGGAGTCCTGGGACTCACGGCCTGCCTCCAGGGAACCGAGGGAGATCAGGGGACCTTCGTCTTCTACGACCAGACGCCTCGGCCGGAACAGGCCTGGCCCGCAGACTTCGACCGGCCGGTGGACCGGCCCCTGGCCGTGGGGGCCCTGCTTCCCCTGCGAGTCACCTGGAACGGCTACGAGTTCGCCCCTGCGGAGGTGCTCACGGACCCCCCGGAGGTGCTGGAACTGGTGTCGATCACCGACAACGGCTGCCTCCTGCGGGGCCTGTCCCCGGGAGAGGCCACCGTGACGGTCCGGTCCTCCACGGGACGGGAGGACCGCCTCTCGATCGCGGTCCGGAGGGCCGACGGAGACCGGGTCCGGCTGCGCCCGCTGGAACACCTATCCGCTGCCTGGGGCGTATTTCCAGGACGGCCTCGCGATCCTGGTCGGGGCCACCTCCCACCTCTTCGGGGAGATGACCGCGGGGGACCAGGTCCTGACGGGATACGGAGCCCATCGCTTCCTGACCCTTCCCGACGAGGATGCGGACCCGGCCATCGAGGGGACGCCCCGGGAGGGGTCGGACTTCCTGGACCTCAAGGCCCGGAAGGTCGGCTACACCCACTTCTCCTTCGGCCACTCGGAGGAGGTTCTGGTTCGAGGCGTGACCGAGGCGGAGATCCAGGGAGCGAGCCTCCTGGAGGCCTGGAAGGTCCAGGGCGGGTCCTCCTGGGTCTGCCAGGTCGGGGACCTCCTCTTCCCCTCGGTGCTGCCCCTCGATGACGAGGGGCGCCTCGTGACCGGGACCAGCGCGGACCCGGGACCGGTGCTGGAGATCGACCCGGACTCCCAGGGCCTGATCGAGGACCAGACCCCCGGGGACCTCTCCCAGGAGTGGAAGGAGGTGTTCCAGAATCGCACTGTCTTCCTGAAGTGCCTGGCCGAGGGGACCGCCACGGGGCAGGTCGCCTGGAGGCAGTTCCGGCTGCCCTTCACGGTCCAGGTGATGCCGAAGACCCCCTGACCCCCGCCACCGGGTCGGTGGCCTCGAGGCCCCGCCGGGACCGCCAGACCGGGGCTCCTCAAGTCTTCTTGATCTGGTTCTTGACCGCCTCGATCTGGGCCCGAATCACCTCCGGGTCCCCCAGGTAGTCGTGGCGGATCGGCCGCAGGTCGTCGTCCAGCTCGTAGAGCAGCGGGATGCCCGTGGGGATGTTCAGTTCCACGATGTCCTGGTCCGAGACCCCGTCCAGGTACTTGACCAGGGCCCGGAGGCTGTTGCCGTGGGCGACGATCAGGACCCGTTCGCCGGCCCGGATCCGCGGAGCCAGTTCCTCGTGCCAGAGGGGCAGGAAGCGGGCCACCGTATCCTTCAGGCACTCGCTGGCTGGGACCTCCTCGGGTCTCAGGTCCCGGTAGCGGGGGTCGAAGCGGGGATGTCGCGGGTCGTCCAGGGCCAGGGGCGGCGGCGGCACGTCGTAGGAACGACGCCAGATCTTGACCTGCTGCTCCCCGTGCTTCTCGACCATCTCGATCTTGTTGAGCCCCTGGAGGGCCCCGTAGTGCCGCTCGTTGAGGCGCCAGCGCCGATGGACGGGGATCCACATGCGGTCCATCTCGTCCAGCACCCACCAGAGGGTCCGGATGGCCCGCTTGAGGACCGAGGTGTAGGCCACGTCGAAGTCGAAGCCCAGGTCCCGGAGGGTCTGGCCGCTTCGCCGGGCCTCCTCGACCCCCTTTGGGGAGAGGTCGATGTCGGTCCACCCCGTGAACCGATTCTCCTGGTTCCACAGGCTCTCGCCATGCCGCAACAGGACCAGCCGATGCATCACTCGCCTCCTTCTGCCGATTCAGCCCCCCGGAGGGGCGCAGCGGAGTCTAGCCGGAGGGGGGATCGTTCTCAATCGGGATCTCGGGGGTCTTCCCTCGTTCGACGAGCCGGACCACGGTGGTCGCTCCCTGCTCCTGGACCTCGAACCGGGTGCCTCCCGGGGAGCGGTAGAGACCCGGCGGCATGCCCGTCACCCGGGAGATCGCCGCGGGGCCTCGGCGGAGCAGGTCCCCATCCTCCACCGGCGGGCGCCACTCCCGCCGGAGCCGCACCTCGGCCCGAGTGGCCAGCCGGGCGACCTCCCGGTCGGCCTCCTCCCGGAACCGGGCCCAGAGGCGGCGCCGGACCTCCTTCAGGTGGGAGGGGTTCCCGTAGAGTCCCGGGGCGATCCGGTAGCGGGCCTTGCCGAAGAGGCGTTCCAGGTGAACCTCCGAGAGGGACTCCCCCCGGGCGGGCTCGGTCTCGAGGTCCTCGGCGAGCTCCCGCCGCAGGCGCCCCTGGAAGAGGACCGCCCGGACCTGCCGGGGCGTCACCTCGACCTCCTCGAAGCGGGGCGGTTCGGGAATCCCCTGGCGCACGCTGGCCGGCAGGGGCCGATCGACCCGGGACCACCGGACCCGCACCCCGTCGGAGGAGTGGACCGCCACCGCCAGCAGGTGCCGCCGCTCGGTCACCGGCACCTCCACGAACCGCCCGGCGGACACCCGCCCGCAGGGGCGCCGATCCCCGTCGGCCAGTGCCGTCACCGCCACCGGCACGAAGTCCCGACCCGAGGGTCTCTCGGGGTCCTCCACCGTCAGCAGCAGCCCATCCCGGAGGTTCAGGTCCACGGGGGTCCGAAACCGCACCACCGGCCCATCGGGGGTCCGCCGGACCCGAAACTCCCCCACGTCGCACCCCCGGTGCCCCGGGGCCTCGGGGTCCACCAGTTCCCCCCAACGGCGGTCCCCCCGATACCAGGCGTCGGTCCGGGGCCGGGCAAAGAGCACCGAGACCTCCCGGCGGAAGTCCTCCAGCTCCTCCGGGGTCAGGCCCGGTCGGGGACGGTCCAGGGCCCGGCGCAGGGCCGCGACGACGCATCCGACCCAGGCCGGGGACTTCAGGCGGCCCTCGACCTTCAGGGCCGCGACCCCCAGGTGGACCAGGTCCTCCAGGTGGTCCAGCAGGTCCAGGTCCTTCATGCTGAAGGGATGTCCCACGTCCCGGCCCCGGGCATCCCGATAGGGGAGCCGACAGGCCTGGCTGCAGGCCCCGTAGTTGCCCGATCGCCCCGAGGTGGCCTCCCCCAGCAGGCACTGCCCCGAGACCCCGAAGCACATCGCCCCGAAGACGAAGACCTCCAGTTCCAGGTCCGGCAGGGCCTCGCGGATGCGCCGGATGTCCTCCCGGGAGCACTCCCGGGCCAGGATCACCCGGGAGCACCCGGCCTCCTGGGCCCGGCGGGCCGTCTCCACGGACCGGACCCCCGCCTGGGTGCTGGCATGGACCGCCAGATCCGGGAACTCCTGCCGGCAGAGGCGCGCCAGGGCGAGGTCCCGGACGATCACCCCGTCCACGCCGGCAAGGTGGCAGGCCGCCAGGACTCGGCAGGCCTCCCCCAGGGCCTCTTCCCGGAGGGGAACGTTGAGCGTCACGTAGAGCCTCGCCCCGGCCTCGTGGCAGGTCCGGGCCACGGCCGGCAGCACCGTGGGGGCCAGGTTCCGGGCCCGGACCCGGGCGTTGAGGCTCCCCACGCCGGCATAGATCGCATCGGCCCCCCGGGTCAGGGCCACCTCGATCGCCTCGAGGCTTCCCCCTGGCGCCAGCACCTCCGGCCGACCCTCCATCTCGCCCCTCCCGGCGCCATTCTGCGCAAAGGCCCGGCGGCCGACAAGGGCACCGGCAGGACCCGCCTGGTCCGGCCTCGGATCGTCCTGCCCGGGGCAGGCGCCACCGGCATCCCCCGTGGGCCCGGCCGTTGACTTTCCCGGCCCATGACATAGCATCCGCCGTCTCCAGAAGGCCCCCCGGGACGGATGCGGGGGAGAGGATCCATGGACGAACCGAACCGAGAGACGGACGAGGACTTTGCCGCGCTGCTGGAGGGTCACCTCCCCGGCGCCTTCCGCCCCCTTGCCCCGGGGGACACCGTCCAGGGCCGCATCGTCGAGGTCAGTCGATCCGCGATCCTGGTTGACGTGGGCCAGCGATCCGAGGGGGCCCTGGACCTGACCGAGTTCCGCCCGGAGGAACTGGCGGCGATGCAACCGGGCCAGACCATCGAGTGCCGGGTCCTGTCGGTCTCGGCAGGAGGCATCCGGCTGACTCGGGGGCTGAAGGCCCGGGACCTGGACCTCCAGGCCCTCCGGGAGGCGGCCCGGACGGGCCTTCCCGTCGAGGGGCGCGTGGAGGGAACCAACGCCGGGGGATTCACGGTGACCCTCTCGGGATCGACCCGGGGTTTCGTCCCGAGGAGCCAGATGGACCTGGGCCTCGAGGGGCCTCAGGAGGTCGTGGGCCGGACCCTGCGATTCAAGGTCCTGGAAGTCCGGGGACGGGACGTCGTGTTGTCCCACCGGGCCCTCGTGCAGGAGGAGCAGGCGGAGCAGCGGCAGGCGCTGCTGTCGTCCCTGGAACCGGGGCAGGTCCGGTCTGCCCGGGTGGTGCGCCACGAGTCCTTCGGGGCCTTCCTGGACCTGGGGTCGGGCCTGACGGCCCTGCTGCCCCTCTCGGAGGTCTCGTGGACCCGGGGCGCGACACTGCCCCCCGTGGGGGCCGAGGTCCAGGTGCGCCTGCTCAAGGTCGAGACCCAGGGGGATCGGCCCCGGATCAGTGCCTCCCTGCGCCAGGCGGGGCCCGATCCCTGGAGCACCCTGGGGGAGGTCCTGGTGGCGGGCGGCACCGTGACCGGCACCGTGACCCGCCTCTCGACCTACGGGGCCTTCGTCTCCATCGCCGAGGGCATCGAGGGCCTGCTGCACGTCAGCGAGATCACCTCCGCACGGCGCCTCCGGTCCCCCTCGGAGGTCCTCCAGGTGGGCCAGTCGGTCACCGTGCAGGTCCTCTCGGTGGACCCGGTGGCCCGGAAGGTCTCCCTGTCCCTGAAGGCCCTGGAGCCCCGGGAGGAGGCCGTGGCCCCGGAGGCCGAGGCCCGGTTGCGGGTCGAGGAGGGGGCGTCCCCGGACCAGGGGCGCCGGTGGAGCCCTGCGGCACCGACCCCCACCCCGACGGCCTTCGAGGAGGCCCTCCGGCGGGCCCTCGGCCGCAAGCGGACGTCCTGATCCCCAAGTCTGCCAGGACCATCGGGGACCGCCAGCCAGTACCGGGAGGCCTCTTGGGCCGCCCGAGGCCATGACGATCCGGCCGGATTTGGCTATCCTCCCCGACGGACCCGCGACCGGAGCCTGGCCGGTGGAACGCCCCCCATTGGAAGACCTGCTGGAACGGGTCCGGCAGGAGTCCGAGGGTCTGGAACCTCTCCCGCCGTTCCGCCTGCTGTCCTTCGAGACGACAGACCGGTGTCACCTCGTCCTGGCCCTGCCCAACGGGGAGACGGCCCTCTGGATCGCCCGGGCATGGGCTCCCGGGGGGGCCTTCTGGAGAGGCCGCCTGCTGGCCGTCGGCCATCCCCGGGAGGCTGGCTCCCCGGACCGCGTCGCCTTCCTCCGGCTTTTCTGTGCCCGCCTCGCCCGCATCGAGAACCTCCTGCCCGAGGACTTCCTGGCCGCCCTGGGACGCCCTGGGGATGGTGCGCCGGAGGCCCGAGATCCGGTCGGGATGAACCGCGCGGACGAGACGGAACCGGGCCCCTTCCCGGAGACGCCCCCTCCGTCGGCACCCGAATCCCTGCCGCGCCTGCTGGCCCCCCTTTCGTCGCCGGCCCATGCCGAGGCCCTGGCCCGGGCCGGCGCGGACGCCTTCTACGCCGGTCTCCTGATGGGGGACCTGCGAAATCGCCTGCCGGGCTGGTCCGACGAGTCCACCCGCAACCCCCCGAAGGCCAACCTCTCGCCGGACCGTCTGGCGACGACCGTGGACCTCTGCCACCGCCTGGGACGCCCCCTCTTCCTGGCCCTGAACCGTCCCTACCCCCCGTCGGCCCTGCCGACGGTGCTCCGGGAGATCGACCGGATCGTCGAGGCGGGGGCCGATGGCCTGGTCCTGGCCGACTGGGCCCTGGCCCTCGAGGTTCGGCGTCGATGGCCCGACCTCACCCGGATCGCCAGCACGGTGCTGGGCATCCACCATCCCGACGGCCTTCGGCTGGCCCAGGAGGCCGGCTTCCACCGGGTGGTCCTCCCCCGACCCCTCACGATTCGGGAGATCCGGGCCCTGGCCCGGCAGTCCCCCGTGGACCTGGAGGTCTTCGTCGCACGGGAGCGCTGCCGCTTCCAGAATGCGACCTGCCACCTGGAACACTGCCCCCCCCGGCGACCCGGCGATGGGCGACTGGAGTTCGAGCAGGACGTCTGGTGCATCCGATCCCTGGAATCCGACGACGGCCCCTGGCAGGTGGACCTGGGGTCCGAGACCCTGGAATCCTGCGGCCTCTGTGCAGTGGCGGCCCTCCGGGACCTCCCCCGGATCCGGTCCTTCAAGATCGTCGGCAGGGGATTGCCGCTGCCCCTGGTGCTGCCCTTCGTCCAGCTGGCGCGGAAGGTCCTGGACCAGGACCTCCGGGACCCGAAGGAGGTCCGCCGGGAGGTCCGGATGGACGGCCGCATCACCTGCAGCCGATCGTCGTGCTACTTCCCGGACCCCCTGCCAGCATCGCCGGGTCGGCGGGCCCCGAACAGCCGCCCCCCCGCGGGCTCCTGGACCCCGGTTCCGGAGACCCCCGCCGGTCCGATTCCCCGGTGGGCACTGTTGCCCTTCGGGACCGTGGCCCTGCCGCCGGGGGAGGGCCTCGAGGGCGTGTTGCTGGGCCACGAGACCTGCGTCCACCTGCTGCCGACCCCGGCCACGGCCCGCCGCCTGGGGCATCAGGCCATCGCGGCCGGCCTGGGTCTGGGCCTCGTGCTGCCTCCGCTGTTCGGGTCCCAGGAAGCCCGCCGGGGCCTGGCCCTGGCCGAGGCCCTGCTGGCGCTGCATCCAGGCACCGAGGTGACGGCCAACGACGTCGGAACCCTGGCGGCCCTCCGAACGCATCTCGGGGAGACGTTCCCGGTGGCCCTGGGACGACTCCTGGTGCCCCAACGAAACGACCCGCGCCTGGCCCGCTTTCCCAAAGACCATCCGGCCCGAGGCGTCCTGTCGGAACCACCGCTCCCGCACCTGGAGGCCCTCGTCCAGCGCTTTGGGGCCTGCCGGGTCGAGGTCTCCATCCCCCTTCGCTGGCCCGATCCGCCGCTTCCGTGGCCCCTGGGAGTCCACCTGGGCCCATCGCTGCTCTCGGTGGCCCGGTCCTGTCCGACCTTCAACGAACCCCTGGAGGGGCCTGGAAGCGGGCGCCCCTTCGGGATTCCCGCTGCCTGTCCCCGACCCTGCCTGGGGCGCTCACGAAGACTCCGGGACCGGGACGGAGGGGAGTCCTTTCGGGTCCAGGAGAACAACGTCCTTGTCGACCTGCCGCTTCCCGAGGGCTCCCTGCCGACATCGATGACCCGCTGGATCCTGCATCACGTCCCGGCCTCTTTTCCCGAGGCTTCCACGACTCCTCGCCCGCGACCGCAACCAACTGAAAGTGGCCCAGGATCGGAAGGGAAGTCGTCCCTCCGTGCTGGAACAGGCTATCCTGCACGCCGGTGACGGCACGGAGAGGGCAGTGGGGGATTCCTGGCACCGGGAGCGCGGCAAGCGGCCCCGAGTCGTGGTGAAACTGGGATCGGCGGTGCTGACGCATCCCCGGCGAGGGCTCCGGGAGGAGGTCATCGGGGAGACCGCCGAACAACTGGCGAACCTCGGAGCCGGGCGGGTCCGGGACGTCATCGTGGTCTCCTCGGGGGCCATCGCGGCGGGGCGCAAGGCCCTGGGCCTGACCGGGACCCTGTCCCTCTCCCGGAAGCAGGCGGCGGCGGCGGCGGGACAGCCCCTGTTGATGGAGGCCTGGACCCGCTCCCTGAGCCGACGGGGTCTCCAGGCGGCCCAGGTGCTGCTGACCCACGAGGACATCGCCAGCCGGAGCCGCTATCTGGCCGCCCGGGACACCTTCGAGGCGCTGCTGGAGGCCGGGGCGGTCCCGGTGGTCAACGAGAACGACACCGTCGCGACGGCCGAGATCCGGATGGGGGACAACGACCACCTGGCGGCCCTGGTGGCCCTGATGCTCCACGCGGACCACCTGTTCCTGCTCACGGACACCGACGGACTCTTCACGGCCGACCCCCACCGGGACCCGACGGCCCGCAGAATTCCGATCCTCGGACCTGCGGACCTGGTGGAGGACCAACAGGCCGGTCAGTCCCACCGGGGGTCCCCGGGCAGCGGCGGCATGGCCTCGAAGATCCGCGCAGCCCGCCTGGCGGCCCGGTTCGGCATCCCGGTCACGGTGGCCCGGGGAGACCGGGAGCGGTGTCTGGAGGACCTGCTGGCAGGAAAGGACCTCGGGACCCGGGTCCTGCCCCTCAGTGATCGCCCTCCCCCAAGCCGCCAGGTCTGGATCGCCACGGCTCGGCGGCCCGTTGGCGAGATCCGGCTGGATGCCGGGGCCGTCCTGGCCCTCACGGTTCGGGGCAAGAGCCTGCTGCCGGCGGGGGTGGAGGAGGTCCGGGGAGAGTTCCGGGCCGGAGACCTGGTCCGGCTCCGGGGTCCCGGAGGGGAAGACCTGGGAGTCGGAATCACCGGGTGGGATGCCGTGAGCCTGATCGAGGGAAAAGGAACCCACCGGGACCGACGGCGGGAACTCGTGAAGGCCGGTCTGCCTCCCGAGGTGGTGCATCGGGACGACTGGTCGCCGCCGTATCCGGGGGACTCGGAGGAGGGGACATGAGCGATCTGGCGGATCGGGTGGAACGGGCCTGCCGGGAGGCCCGAGAGGCGGCCGGAGTCCTGGGACATACCTCGACCGACCAGCGGAACCGGGCACTCAAGGCCATCGCCGAGGCACTGGTGCAGGAGGCCGCCGTCATCCTCGATGCCAATGCCGAGGACCTCCGGGCCGCCCGGGAGCGGGGAACCTCCGGAGCCCTGCTGGACCGCCTGGCCCTCGACCGGCAGCGGATTCAGGGGATGGCCCAGGGGTTGCGGGAACTGGTCGCGCTGCCGGACCCCGTCGGATCCATCGAGGACCTCCGGACGCGGCCCAACGGGCTGCTGGTGGGCCGGATGCGGATCCCCCTGGGGGTCGTGGCGATGATCTACGAGGCCCGTCCCAACGTGACCGCCGACGCTGCGGGGTTGTGCCTGAAGTCGGGCAACGCGGTAGTGCTGCGAGGGGGATCGGAGGCCTTCCGGTCCAACCGGGCCATCGGCGAGGCCATCGCCCGGGGTGTGACGGCGGCCGGGCTGCCGGCCGGGGCCGTGCAGGTGCTGGACACCCCGGACCGGGCCGCCGTGGACGCCCTGCTGGCCCAGGACCGTTTCGTGGACCTCGTGATCCCCCGGGGCAGCGCCGGGCTGGTGCGGTCCGTCCAGTCCCGGACCCGAATCCCGGTGCTGGCCCATGCCGAGGGGGTCTGCCACGTCTTCGTCGATGCCTCGGCGGACCTGGAGATGGCCGAGGCCATCGCCGTCAACGCGAAGGTGCAGCGCCCCGGTGTCTGCAACGCGATGGAGACCCTGCTGGTGCACCAGGACGCCGCCGACACGTTCCTGCCCCGGGTCGTGGCGGCCATGCGGTCCCACGGCGTGGAGGTCCGGGGCTGCCCCGAGAGCCGGGCCCGGGTCCCGGACCTCCGGCCTGCTGTCGAGGAGGACTTCGGCAAGGAGTTCCTGGACCTGATCCTGGCCCTCCGGGTCGTCGAGAGCCTGGAGGCGGCCGTGGCGCACATCCGGCGATACGGGTCCCGGCATACCGATGCCATCGTGACCCGGGATCATGCCGCCGCGATGCGGTTCCTGCGGGAGGTCGATTCGTCCCTGGTCCTGGTCAACGCCTCGACCCGGTTCAACGACGGGGCACAACTGGGCCTGGGGGCCGAGATCGGCATCAGCACCACGCCCTTCCACGCCTTCGGTCCGATGGGCCTCGAGGAGCTGACCGCCCGGAAGTGGGTGGCCCTCGGGTCGGGGCAGGTCCGGGAGTGACCCGGAAGGTCCCTCACCAGAGGCGGTTCGTCGCCTCGGCCATGCGCCGGATGTCGGCCTCGCCGAGCCAGGGATGAAACGGCAGGTGAAGGGCCCGGCGGGCCACCGATGCGGCGTTCGGCATCGGGAGGTCGGACCCGAAGAGGCGGCTGCAATCGCAGAGCAGGTCGCGCTTCACGTCGATGCCTGCCCGGAGCAGATGGAAGGCCAGCCGATCTCGGTCCCCCGGCAGCAGGGTGAACATCCACAGGGCGTCCCGCCGTTCGAACCGCTGACGCAGCACCCGGGGCTCCAGCAGGTCGTCCAGCAGGCCCGCAAGGTGGATCCGCGCCTCGTTCTCGGAGTCCAGGCGATCCAGGGCAGCCAGTCCGACGGCGGCATGGAGTCCATGCAGGCGTCTCCGAGTTGGCCCCAGCACGGGCCGGGCCGGGTCCACCCGGCGATCCTCCAGGTCTCGTCCCACGAGGGCACAGGCACGGGCCGCCGGATAGGCCGAGAGGGCGAACACCGGGGGCCAGGTGATCAGGGCCTGGAAGACCTGCCGGACCAGGGCCCGAGTCGCCTCGACGGCACGCTCCCGGCCAGCCCCCACCATCCGGCGCATCCTGTCCGCGAGGTCCGGGTCGTCGGTGACCGCGATCCCGCCGCCCAGGGCGCTCAGGGGCTTCGAGGTCTCGAGGCTGTGGAAGCCGGCGACCCCGATGAGATTTCCCTGGTTTCCCCGCAGGAATTCATGGGCCCGGTCCTCCCCGATCGGGATTCCCTTCTTCTGGCACAGGTCCCGCAGCACCGCGACCGGGGCCTGGACGCCGAAGGTATGGGTCACGAGGACCAGCCGGGTCTCCGGATGACGGCCCAGGCATTCCTCCAGCGACTCGGGGGAGAGATTGAAGGTCCGGGGGTCCACGTCGGCAAAGACCGGCCGGAGCCCCAGGTCCCTCACGGCGGCGGGAACCGCATGATAGGTGAAGGCCGGCACGACGACGGCCGACCCGGGGGAGAGCCGGAGACCCTGCAGGATCAGGGCCAGGGCCTCCCTCCCGGACGTCACGGCGATGGCATGGCGCACGCCCAGGTATTTGGCAGCCGCCGACTCGAACTCGGCCACGATCGCCTCTGGGTCTCCCGATGCCCAGGACGACCCCCGAAGCACCGCCGGCACCAGCCCCCGGGGAAACGGGATCCGCTGACGCGCCAGGGGGAGCGCCTTCCAGACGCCTCGGCCTCCAGGATGCCTCATGCGCCACGCCAGGAAGAGGCGCTCCAGTATTGAACCCCCGCCGAGGAGTGTCAATGAGACCCGCGCCGGCCCGGGAACTTGACAAGCCGGGGACTTGCCGCTACAAACGCCCTCGCCTTGGGTCGTTGACAGAACGCCACCTTAGCTCAGTCGGCAGAGCACTTGATTCGTAATCAGGGGGTCCGGGGTTCGAATCCCCGAGGTGGCTCCACCAGGAACCTGTTCCCTCAACGGGTCGTCACCTCCATATCCCCGTGGACTCTTCGGAATCGATCGGTCATCCTTGATGTCCCGCGTTGCGGAGCAGGAGTCCATGACCCGACGATGGAGACTGAACATCGGGAGCCCCCAGGAGGTGCCGTGGGCCGACCAGCCGGTCGGGGACGACACCGCCGCACGCTCCGAGGATTTCGGGGCCTCGGACCAGGAACCGCCGGACTGGCCCCTGGGGGAGGTCGCCTTCGAGGGGGCGATTGCCTCGGACGATGCCTCGTTCCAGGTCTCCCTGACGGTGGGACCCGGCGACTGGGTGTACCCGGTGGTCCACGAGCCGATGACCCCCGCGGGACTGGACCCGGACCTGGCGGCCCAGGCGGAGCGGATCGCCCAGATGGCCTCCCAGTTCACGGAATCGAACGACGCCCCGATCATCGAGGCGCTGCTGGACTACCTGGACCTGGCGGTGGTCGTGGCACCGGAGGCCTGCGACCCCCGAGACTGGATCGCCACGCACGCCCAGTGCCTGCCGGCAGACACGCAGGGCCTCGCGACCTTCTTCCTGCCGGACTGGATCGACCGGGCCTTCAACGGCCTGACCGAGCAGGGCCAGAGTGCCCCCTGGTCCATGGGGGCCGTGGGCAGCGCGGTGCGGTTCGTCCTGCCGCCGGAGGGGCCCGGCCGGAGCCCCGGGACGGGCCTGCGATGAGACCTCCGGCATTCTGGCGGCCCGGCGTCCTGGTCCTGGGGGTCCTTGGGGTCCTGGTGTCTCCCGTCGGGGTCCGGGGTCAGGCCCCGGAGGGCCCGGTGCTGCCCCCGGGACAGGAGGACCTCTTCCGGCGGATCCTGGCCCCCGACGGGACCCCGTGCTCCCTGACCGGGGTCCTGGTGGACCGGGACCGGGTCCGGGGGACCTACCGCTGCGGCACCGAGACGGTGCAGGCCCTCTTGAGGCCCACGACGACGGGGCCGGGCACCGAGGACCTGGCCTTCGAGGTCACCGTCTCTCCGGGCCATCCCGCCCTGGAACGGGTCGTCCGGCAGGCGATGGGCCGCCTGCGAGGCCAGGTGCGGGTGGAACGCCCGGCCCCCCGGGAATCGGAACCCCCACCGCCGGACCCCGTCACCGCCCCGGCCCCAGAATTCACCCCCGAAGAACAGGTCCGGTACGACCAGGCCGAGGCGCTGGTGAAGGCCGGCCGGTGCCCCGAGGCCCTGGACCTGCTGGAGTCGATGGCCCGCCGGCGGCCGGTCTCCCAGACGCTGGGCCTGATGGTGGTCTGCCTGGCCGCCGACGCCCTGGACCGGGACCGGGTCCAGGAGGAGGTGGCCCGGGCCGAGGCCCGGCCCGACGACCCCCTGTCGGCCTTCCGGGCCGGCGTGATCAGCCACTATGCCGGCCACCGCCTCGCCGGCACCCGGGCCGAGAAGGCCGCCTTCTACCGCGATGCCATCCGGTTCCTGGAACGGACGCTGCCGGCCTATGACCACGTCACCCGGGTCCACCTCTACCTGGCCGTCAGCCACCATCGTCTGGGTCATCCGACCGAGGCGGAGGCCGCCATCGCAAAGGCCGTGGCCCTCGCCGAGGGGACCGGAGACGCCGACGCCTGGTACTGCCGGGCCGAGGTCCGCCACCGGAAGGACCTGGCCGGGGCCCTGCAGGACATCGAGACCTACTTCCGGGTGATGGCCCCGAACATCGCCCGGGGGGCGATCCATTCCCCCGCCAAGCAACGCCGCGTCCGGGAGATGCAGGCCCGGCTGGAACGGGCCCGGTCGGGGGAAGAACCCCTGGGTCCCGACGAGGAACTCTTCGACCCGCTACCGAACCCGTGGCGATCCTTCGTCGATCGGCACCGCCGATTCCTGGGATCGGCCGTCCTACTGGGACTGGCGGGAGTGCTGGGGGCCGTCATCCTGGGCATCCGCCGGAGAGTCCGACGGGGATCCGGTCCCCGAGTCCCGCCCCCCTGAGGTTCCGGCAGCCCTTGCCCCGTCCGACCCACCCGGTCGTCCGCGGCGAACGAAGCGCCATCCCTGTCGGAGGTCCCACATCATCCGGACCATCGACTCCCGGAACCAGGACTGGAACGACAGGGCGAAGACCGGGGGGACCCAGGCCGTGATCAGTCCGAATGCCAGGCCTACTGCCACCGCCACCGGCGAGGAGGTCCACTGGGCCAGGCCGGCCACCAGGACTCCCTCCCGGACGCCGAGCCCCCCCAGGGAGACGGGAATCTTCGACAGCAGCACCGACCCGGCCCGCCAGGCCATCGCCGATGCCAGGGGCCATGCCACCCCGGCGGCCCGCCCCATCCACCACAGGGCCCCGGTGAGGGCGAGGTTGGCCAGGCAGGCGTAGGCCAACATCCCGGCCCGGAAGCCCGGCGACGTCCTCCGGAGGGCCCCGGTGAAGGCCAGGATGCCGGCATGCCGTTGGAGGGGCCCCAGGGCGGCGATCCTCGCCGCCAGCGTGATGCCTCCGATGCCAGCGATGAAGGCCAGGGACAGAGCCGCCGCCAGGGTCCCCAAGGACCCGTGGCCCAACCAGGAGGCCCCGGTGCCTCCGGCGATCAATACGAGGTGGGACACCAGGTTGATGCCCCGGTCGAACGCGACGATCCCCAGAGCCTCCCCGAAGGGGCATCCGATCCGGACCTGGACCTGCCGAGCCTTCCAGACCTCCTCGGCCTGGGCCGGTGCCAGGGCACCCAGGGCCACCGCCGGCAGCGCCATCGCCCCGACATCCCGAAGGGACAGCGGACATCCCAGGTGCCGCAGAATGCGTCTCAGTTTGTCCAGTTCCAGCGCCAGGCCCTCGGCCAGGGCGACCAGCACGGTGCCGATGACCGGCCATCGGCCCACCGACCGAAGGGAGGCCACCAACTCCCCGAAGGGGACCTGGGACACGAGGGCGCCCAGGATGGCGAGACTCAGGACCAGGGCCAGGCCCCGGGAGGGCCAGGGGCCCGGGACCCTCGGACAGCGGTCGTCCCTCACCATCCTCCGCCCCCCTGCGACCCGGCCCTCATCCAGGTGGCAAGCCGGCGGGCCAGGGCAGGCCACCGGCCCCAGGGAAGGTCCCGGTCCTCGCGCAGCCGGATCAGGCGCCGGGGGTTCCCGTAGGCCAGTCCGTAGGCCAGGGCCCGCCAGCGGGCCGCCCGACGCATCCCCGCCGTGGGGATCTCGACGAGCCTCCGCCAGGGCCAGCAGACCGAGAAGTGCACGTAGTCGAACCGACCATCGAGGGCGGCCCGGGCCAGATCGAGACCATCCCGACCATGGGCCTCTGGGAGACCCGCCAGGAAGTACCCCGTCACCCGGATCCCGTGGCGCTGCATCGTCCTGAGGAGACCGTCCAGGTGTCCGTCGTCCAGGGGCCGCCCGATCCGGGAGCGCACCTCCGACGAGACGCTCTCGACCCCGATGGCCACCTGCCGGGTCCCGGCGGCGGCCATCTCCTCGACCCATTCCTGGTCCAGCAGGTCGCCCCGCAGGCCGTTGGGAAACTGGAGTTCCACCCCAGGCAGACGCCGTCGCACCAGGGTCAGCAGGCGCCCGAACGCCAGGGGGTCGCCCAGGGGCTGCTCGTCCTCGAACAGGAAGCGGCGCGTCCCGAAGTCCCGGCGGAGGCGGGCCATCTCGTCCAGGACCGCCTCCGGGTCCCGTCCCCGCCAGGTCCCCCGGTAACGGGCAGGAACCGGGCAGAAGGAGCAGGCCAGGGGACATCCCCGAGACGTCTCGACGGCAGCCCGGGGAGGTCCTCTCCGGATGTCGTGGCTCCCGTAATGAACCTGGGGAAAGACCTCCCGATCCGGAACCGGAAGGCGATCCCCCGGCAACCAGGCAGGATCCGTGGGCCCGAGCACTCCGTCGGCAGCCGCCACTCCGGCCGGCGTCCTCCCCCTTCCACCCTCCAGGAGGTCCACCAGCGCCGGAATGCCCTCCTCGGGGTCGCCCGTCACCGCGAAGTCCGCCTGGCCCGGCCCCAGAAAGGCATCGGGGTGCAGCGCCGCCGCGGTGCCGACCACGGCCGTCCGAATGTCCCCAGATGCGCGGACCTGTGCCAGCAGGCGACGAACCACCCGGACGTTCCGGATCGAGGTCTCCAGCACCACCAGGGACGGAACGGGGGACCGGGAGAGGCGTCTGCCCAGGGCATCCGGGAACAACCGGAGGTCCAGGCCCTCCACGGGCCGGCCCCGGGACCGGAGCACCGTCGCCAGGGAGGCCAGCCCCAGAGGAAAGGTGGCCTCGAAGGTCACCGGCGGGGCCACCAGCAGCACCGGGCGGGGCGAGATCTCCATGGCCTGATGAGACCATGACCCGGGACCTCGGGCAAGGACCGACCGCCGCGACATCGAACCGCGAGCGGTCCCCGGTCGCAACAGGAACACCCCGAGCATCCCGGAAGGCTTCGGGACTTGACCCCCGGGAAAATCTGCTATGCTTCCCCCGCCGGAGGAGGACGGGGGAGGAGAACAGACAGGGGGAGAACAGTCTGGTGTCATGCAAGGAACGACCCGATGGGGCGGGACCCGAGGGGGGCTCCGGAACCGCCGACCGCCGGGGGGACACACGGAGTGTGCCGAGCCCAGGACACCTGCCTCGGCGGAGCCGGCGATCCATCCTGGGGTACCATCTTGACCCCTACCCGAACCCGTCGGCCCTGAGGCTGCCACCGGCGCCTGCCTCGCTGGCCGAACTGGTCGTGGAGTGGCGCGACTTCCTGGCGCACTCCCGGTTCGCCCGGGACATCGGCCTCCACTTGCACGTTCCCTACTGCCGCAGCAAGTGCCGCTTCTGCGACTGCAGCAGCACGCCGGTTGGGGCCGCCGTGGACTACCGGGCCTACCTGGAGGACCTCCAGGCGGAGGTCGCCACCCTGGCCCCACTGTTCCGGGACGTGGCGTTCCGGCGCCTCTACATTGGTGGAGGCACTCCGAATCTCCTCCCGGACCCCCTGCTCGCCTCGTTGCTCGAGACCGTGAACCGCCACTTCCGGACGGAACCCGGCGCCGTGCGATGCATCGAGTTCGCCCCCGAGCGGACCCGGACGACGAACCTGGCCATCGCCCGAAGTGCCGGCATCAATCGCCTCTCCCTCGGGGTGCAGACCCTGACCCCGGGCCTGCTCTCCTCCCTGGGTCGCCCCGGGGCCTCTCCGGAGATCGCGCTCCGGGCCCTGGAACTGGTCCGGCAGGCGGGCTTCCAGGAGGTGAACCTCGACCTCATCTTCGGCCTCGCCGGGGAGACCCCCGAGACCTTCCATCGGGGCCTCGAGGTCCTGCTGGCCCGGGAACCGGACACGATCACCGTGCAACTGGTCCACGACTCGAAGATCGCCCAGGTCTATGGGGACCGGGACCACCGTCGATCGGTGGAGGATGCCTACGTGGACTACGTCCGGAGGACCCTGCCTTCGATCCATCGGTCCTTCCCGGCCTACCAGGGCCATCTGCGACCCGGGGTCTGCGTGCTGGTGCACCGCCGGATGACGCGCCCCTGGGACCAGTGGCTGGACTTCTTCTCCTGCCTGGACCGGGACCTGATCTCGACCCTGGGCCTGGGTCCGATGGCCCACTCCCGCCTCGAGGGTCGCCTGGCCTACCAGTGCCAGTTCGGGGCCCGGGAGCCGGGCGCCCTGAACTACGTCTTCCACAGGCTCACGGAGGAACTGGCGGCCTTCATCGACACCGCCTGTGCCCTGGCGACCCAGGGCCGATTCCGACTCGAGGACGTCCAGCAACGGATCGGGTCGGTTCCTCCGCGTCTGCTGGAGGAGATTGCCCACCTGGAGCGGCAGGGACGCCTGGTCCGAGCCGGCGAGGAGTGGGTCGGCTGGAAAGGGGCCCAGAATCCCCTGATGCCCGCCGTCGATCGCCTGGCCCTGGAATGCCGCCGTATCCGCCTGAACCCCGACACCCCCTGGAGGAATCCCCCATGACCTCAAGACGGGGCCTGTGGATCTTCGGTCTTGCGACGTCGTTCGGCCTGGCGATTCTGGGCCTGCTCGTGGCCGTCCTCTTCCTTCCACCCGAGGAGCCTTCCCCCGAGAGGGTCTTGAGGCCGCCGGTCGATGTCCCCCCGATGGCGGACCCCGGGAATGGCGCCGGAATCCCGTCGGACCCCGGAGGCCCCCTGGAAGAGGACCCGGGAACCGCTTCGGTGGCCCCCATCCCCCGTCCCCGGCTCGACCTCCCGGACCAGCCGGGCTGGACGGCACCGGCCTCCCACCGGGACTATGGCCTGGATGCCCGGTCCTTCATCCAGACCCGGATCCGCACCTCCCGCCTGGGTGTCCCCGAGACCTCCGACGAGAAGACCTCGGTGGGCCCGTTCCTGCTGGCGGCCCTGCCCTGGAAGGACTCGATGCGCCCGGAGGATGACGAACAAATGGTTGCCCGGAAGGTCGTCGACCTGCTCCGCGAGCACCGGATCCTCTCCTGCGCCAGTCCCGTCGTGCTCGCGACACCGACCCGTCCCAAGGACCCCCGGACCTGGCAGGATGCCCGGAAGGCCTGGATCGGGATCCCGGTGCTCCCAGGCACCGTCCTTCCAAGGCCTCTCCAGGGCATTCCCTTCGAGGGGGCCGAGGTCCTCCTGGGCCCTCGCATCGATGCCGCACAACCCGTGGAGGAGAACTGGCCCTCCCTGGCAGATGCCGCCCGGGCCCAGGGCCGGCAGCCGACCTTCCCGCTGATCTACCGTTATACGGGCTGGGCCTCGGAACACCCGGACCAGATCAAGGTCCAGTGGATGCTGCCCCTGAGGCCCCTCCCGACGCCTCCGACCAGGGGCCAGTGAGTCCCGACGGAACCAGCGTCAATCGCTACCGCACCAGGGGAATCCGCGGGGGCCGTTCCTGTCGGACCCCGCGCCGGGAGTCCAGTTCAGGTCTCCAGAACGTCCCACAGGAATCCGGCTGGAAGGTGATGAGGGCCAGCCCCGAGTCCGGCACCTCCCCGACCTGCACCTCGACACACCCACCAAAGAGCGAGACGGTCCCCCGGGGATCCTCGATGGGCGGCAGGCCCCCCGGGGCAACGCAGGTCAGCACGAACCACCGGGCTCCCGGCTCCCGGACATAGCCCGACTCCCGTGCCATCAGGTCGAGGGCGTTCTGGAGGGCCTCCCGGTCCTCTCGCCACAGGGCCGGCAGCAGTTCGTCGCGGAGGTCCAGCTGGTTCCAGGACAGGTCCGGCAGACCCGTCAACAGGGCGTCCATGCGAGGATTGCGCCAGCAGCCCGTCACGAAGGGGCGGTCGGGCAGGCGCCCCTGGCGATGGAGCCCCGAGAGGTGGTCCAGCCACCAGCGCTGTCCCGGGTCCGGCGGGACATGGTAGCGGGGACCCGCCCCTTCCCAGCCGGAGATCCACTGCATCCGCCGCATCGACTCCCAGGCCGTGGGGACCCGGCCAGCCAGCCAGACGACCTGGACCGCCGCCAGGGCCAACAGCGGGATCCGGCCAGAACGCCAGAGGGTGCCGCGGCGCAGGTGTCCCGCAAGGGACCGACCGAGGGCCACCAGATAGGGGCCCCCGAACAGGTACCCGAAGGGCAGCATCGTATAGAGGGGGTCCGAGGAGTCCCCGCCCTTCCAGTAGGTCCAGCCGTAAATCACCGCCGCCTGGCCCAGGAACAGACCCAGCAGGCGCACCTGGCGCCGAGGCAGATGCACCGCCATCCAGGCCATCGGGAACACCGGCACCAGGGCATCGAGGCCCACCCGGCGGACTGCCCCGAACAGGAACTCCCCGAGGGTCTGGAACGAGAGGCGGTTCCAGATCATCTCGGTGACCGGAAAGGGGACGCCCTGATCCAGCAACAGGAACACGTTCCCCTGGGTGATCTGGTGCCGCATCGCCCAGCCGCGAAACGAGAGGATCGGCAGGTGGTAGAGGCCCTCGGTGACACCCTCGGTCCACAGGGACCGGAACAGCATCGACGCCGGCACCAGGAACCCCAGGGCCGCCCACCCGATCCATCGAACCCGGCGGGCGGCGGGCCGATCCAGCCAGACCACCGACGCGACCAGGAGCACGAGGCCGAAGATCCCCAGTTCCTTGTTCCAGAACGTGAAGGCGGTCCACAGGCCGGTCCCGAAGGCCCAGAGGGCCGTCGGCCGCAGTCGCAGGACGAGCAGGAGGTTCAGGAAGAAGCACAGGGAGAAGAAGGTCTCGAAATAGGACCCGTTGTTGAACTCCTGCTCGATGTCCAGCACCACCAGCAACAACAGCAGGTGGCTCAGCACCAGGGGCCAGAGGGGACGATCCCGGTGCAGCCAGACCTGGATCGCGATCACGACCCCCATCATGGCCAGGCGCAACTGGAGATAGCCCCAGCAGTCCAGCCGATCGATGAAGGGGAAGATGAGAAAGGTGAACGGATTGTAGAGGACCGTGGACTCGGGGGTCCGCCGGAGGACCAGGTCCCACCAGGAGAGATGACGGGCGACCTGCCGCACCTGGTCAAGGTATTCCTGCGTGAAGTCCAGCCACTGGAAGTTGAAGCGAAAACAGGTCCAGGAGGCCAGGTAGAACAGCACCAGTGACCTGCACCCGATTTCCTTGGACACGAACTTGGGGTAATGACCCCGAGGGAGGAGGTTCAAGGAGATGAGAAAGATGACGAGGGACGAGCGGAGGGAGGACCAGGGCAATCAGCCGGGGG